>Ga0164318_10000022_pt1 | contig 70413 bp, 61 predicted proteins | sample GuaBasSedimGuay9_FD_113734 | JGI IMG/M metagenome (GOLD analysis project Ga0164318, IMG submission 113734) | Subseafloor sediment microbial communities from Guaymas Basin, Gulf of California, Mexico - Guay9, Core 4571-4, 0-3 cm | ecosystem: Environmental > Aquatic > Marine > Hydrothermal vents... | reverse complement strand
CTCTATGCCAGACTTAATCAGTATCCTTACCGCAATCCCAGCTCGACTTAGACCAAATTATGCTCTCGATGTTTGGTGGCGATACTCGCGGCCAGATTATCCAGAGCCTGATAATCTGCCGTTTTCGGCACTCCCTTACAAATTACCGGATCCAGAATTTTGACCTTGAGATTGGGCATCAGGCCGGCGAGGGTTTCCACTGCCTTACCGCCCCAGCCGTACGAGCCGATAATTGAGGCAAACTTCAGTTTAGGACGCAAGGCATTGGCCAGAAACGCGGCGTAAACCGCCAGCGGATGGGGTCCGACCAGCACGGTCGGAGTGCCGATAACCACGGTGGCCGCGTCCACCAGGGCCATGGCCAACTCCCCTAAATCCGCAACCACTAAATTGAAAGGCATGACTTGGACCCCTTGTTCGACCAAGGCGCCGATCAAGTGTTCCACCATTTTAGCAGTACTGCCGTGCATGCTGACATGGGGCAACACCACCAGGTTGCGGGGATCAACACTGACCCAGTCTTGATAAGCTCCCATGATAAACTGAGGGCGCAGATATATCGGGCCGTGGCTGGGAGCAATCATGGCAATATCATATTTGTTAAGCTTTTCCAAGTTCTTCTGAATCACTGTGCGAAAGGGCATCATGATTTCGGCAAAATATCGTTTGGCGGATCGGTAAATATTTCCCTCATCCGCATATAAATCACTGGTAGCCAGGTGCGACCCGAAAAAATCGCAGGAAAATAAAAGCTGTTCCTCCTCCAAATAGGTCACCATAGTCTCCGGCCAGTGCACCCAGGGGGTATAAATAAATTTAAGCGTCTTATCTCCCAGGCTCAGGATATCGCCGTCCTGAACCGTGATAAACCGGTCTTCGGCGATCTCCAACAGATCAATAAGCATGGTCTTGCACTTCGGATTAGTAACGACTTGGGCCTGCGGAAATATTTCTAAAACCATCGGGATAGAACCAGAATGGTCCTGTTCGGCATGCTGGGCGATGACATAATTAATGTTGTCGATTTCGGCCAATTGCGCCCGCAAGACCTCCGCCCGGCTGGGATCAACCGTATCGAGCAACGCGGTCTTCTCGGTGCCCTGGATTAAATAGGCATTATAACTGGTGCCGTCCGGCAAAGAAATGAGGGCATCAAATAACCGTCGGTCCCAATCAATGGCCCCCATCCAATATACCCCGTCGCTAACTTTTCGGGCTTTCACGCTCTAACCTCCTTTGACCTTAATCTTAACGTCAGATCATGCCTTTCCCTAACAATATCTCTTTTACAAATTTTGTCACTCCAGGGGCCGGAGTCAATGGACAAGCTAGTTGTGGCACGGCTTAGTTACGGCAGCCTTAAGGCCAAAGAGGAGCTTCCGGATGAGAACTACTGAGACAGCTCCTGGAGCCGCTGCCGGACCGGTTCGATATATTGGGCACCCTGGCTGGGAGCATATTTAAGATAACTTTTGTAAGCCCTTATGGCATCCGGGCGGCGGCCTGCCTGTTCGCAGGCCAGCCCCTTGTTAAAATAAGCCTTAGCATAATTAGGATCTAGACGGAGGGCTTCATCAAAATCAGCGATGGCCTTAGGCGTCTGGCCGTTTTTCACGTAAGCTACCCCCCGATTCAGATAGGCCGTCGTTAAGCGGGGGTTTAAGCGAATTGCCTGATTGTAGTCGCTGATGGCCCGGTCCATCTGACCTTGGCCCCGATAGGCTACTCCGCGATGATTGTAAGCGTTGGCATCCTTGGGGTTTAGCTTGATGGTCTGATTGAAATCAATGATGGCCTGGCTATATTGACCCTGTTTGATATAAGCCACGCCGCGATTATAATAAGCTTCGGCCGCATCCGGATTTTCCTGCTGGGCCTTGGTGAATTCGGCAATCGCCAGGTCATATTTACCCTGGGCGGCATAATCAAGCCCCTGCCTGACATAATCCGTGGCTGATTTCCGGTTTACAGTGGGGCTTTTCTGAGCCTCCGCCAGTTGTTCAACCACATGCGGTTTGGGCTCGGAATTTTTCCACCACCCACAGGCCATAAACAGATTCAGGCCCGCTAGCCATATCAGTACACAGAGGCTAATTTTTAATCGTTTCATTGTTTATAGGGTTTTTTCCCCTGGGAGCGACCCGGCGGGTTGCCCCAACAGTTAAAACATGTTTTCTAGCGTTATCCGGTCAGCACAATCCCGGCATAGCCCACAAAACTATCGCCGGGGCGGATGTCATAACTGGTATAGTAATCGACCAGCCGGGCCTGGCTAGCCCCTAAGGCCTTAGCCGCGCTGATAGCCGCGGCCACCGCGCCCGGACTGCAAGAGCTCTGATCTCGCGCCGCGGCCTCGAGCACCCCTTTAGCGTTTAGGGCCAGGGCCTGGTCGATAAAATGCTTGTCATTGATCTCCTTGACCCATTTGACCGCCGCGGCGCCATAACCCTTGGGAGCCCAGCCATAGTTGGGGCCATAATGGGTGAGGTCAGCGGAGCCGAAGGCCAGCAGGCTGAGGTTTAAATTTTGCGCGACCTCCACCACCGCCCGGCCCAGTTCCAGCGCCTGTGGCGATTGCGGGGCGCGCAGGGCGAGCAGTTTGGCCTGGGGGAAGAAATGTTTGACAAACGGCAGTTGGATCTCAATGGTATTGTCACCCGGATATTCTTCCTCAAAGCGCAGCCGCTCCCGCAGCGGACCCAGCATTTCGGTGACCACGGGTATAGTCCCGAGCGGCGTCTCCCAGCCGTCGTCGCTGACCATCAGGGGGGGAGAAGCGCTGCCCAAATGACCGCCAAAGACGCAGACCACTTGGGGCTGCAGGGCCTGAGCCGCCAGATAAAAGACCTGGGCCGCCAGTTTGCCGGAAAAGTACCAACCAGCGTGCGGCATGATGCCCCCATAGACCTTGGTTCCGGCCGGGAGGCGTTTAACTCCACGGATAAAATCGGCGATCTCTTCCTGGCAGGCGTAGGCTGAACCCGGATACCAACCTACCGGCAGTGTCCGTTGCCGTACTCCCATAATGCCCTCCTTCAGACTGGAACTCTAGATTGGAGAAAAAGGCGTTGAGGGCAAGCCCAGCCATCCCCTCCACGTCTTAACTCAATCAATATGGATATGTTTGATCAGAAATTCCTCAATCTTGCCGTTAACCTCCAGAAAGATCGGGACATATTCTTCTTCTTTGGGAAAGGCCTTCTTGAACTTAATATGATAGCTCTCGCCGTGCATGGTAACAATGTATTCCGGCATGTGGTCGCCGCTGGCCGGACGCTGGACCTCGATTTCTTCGGTGTGATCGAACACACTGACGAACAGGGTCTGTTTGTTGTTTCGCAGCGGACCGATGCCTTCCATGCGGGCCGTGACTTCTTCACCTTTGAGGATCATGCTTAATCCCCGGGGAATGGCTGGCGGCAGCCGGACCGGGCCTTTAGAGGTCGGGACCGCCGGGGTCGGAGGAACCGGCGCGACGCGCTCCGCCGGTCTCTCGACTTTGAGGCGAAACAACCGACTGGCCTCTTCGGGAAACAAGGAATAGGTAAGCACATCCTCTTCCCGGGTCAGCCCGGGGACTTGACGTAGGGTGCCTTCCCAGCCTGGCCCGGCGACGGCCTGGGCCGCGGCCATGGCTCGACGCCGCAACTCATCATTGGCCGGGGTGTAAAGCCGACCATAACGCCCTTGAATCAGGTCCCGCATATCAGGGGTGATGGTTTCGTAACGCTGCCGCGCAAAGACATTCTCCACGCTCTGTTCGCCGACGATTTCCAAAATTCGCCCCTTAAGCGGCGGGAAGCCCAGGTCCTCCCAAACCTTTTTGGCCTCCTTAAAGGCCACCTGCTGGCGATCCCGGGCCTGACGGCCAATCAATTCTTCGCGGATAAACTCCTTTAACGGCTCCGGGAGATAACCCGCGGCCAGATAACCCCCTGATCGTTTCGGGGGCGGTTCCTGGTAGTTATACTGGCGTTTTACTGATCTGATATATTGGGAAATCTCGTCTAGAATGTCTACGTCTAGATGCGGATCGTAGAGGGTGCCGCCCAGGGAAAACACCAGAGATTCGACCGCCGGCGGTCCATAGGGCCAGGTAAGGGCCGATAAGGTGGTATCCACCAGCTCCGCCCCGCCGCGGATGCCCTCCAGGTAGGAAGTCAAGGCTGTCTGGTGGTTGTCATGCAGATGCAAGCGCAGGGGCTGGCTAAAGTATTTCCGATAGGAAGCCACCAGGCTGGCCACCTGATGCGGGGTCATAACCCCAAAGGAGTCATTGATGCAAATGGCGTCGGCTCCCAGACGGATTAACTCCCCGGCCAGCCGGACATAATCGTCTAATTTGATATGCGGATTGAGCGAAAATAACAGCGTAGCCTCGACATGTTTGCGCAGTTCCTTGCCGACCGCAATCGTTTGGCGCATATTTTGCAGATCGTTTAAGGAGTCATAGATCCGAAAGATGTCAATCCCCAGGGCCGCGGCTTTGCTCATGAATTTGCGCACCACCTCTTTGTGGTAGGGTTTGAAGCCCACCAACATCTGGCCGCGCACAATCATCTGCAACGGGGTATGGTGCACCGCCCGCCGCAACTTCTTCAGGCGTTCCCAGGGGTCTTCTTGCAGGGCCGTGAGCGCGGCATAAAAAGTGGTGCCGCCCCAGCAATCGATGGAGTAGAATCCGGCCCGATCCAGCAATTCGCCCAACCGGATCAGCTCTTCCAGATGGATATATTTGAGGACAAAATCCTCGATGCCGTCACGCAGGGTGACATCCGAGACCTTGACCGGCAAAAACATAGGCTTTAACTCTGCTCCGCATAGAATGAATTCAACTCAAAAAATAAGGCCGCGGCGGCAATATAAAAAATATCCCAGGGTTCTTTGACATCTTCGTAGCTCAATTCCTGGATCTTGTTCTCCATGTATTCGGTGGTAAACTGGCCGCTCTGGAATTCCGCATCTTGCAGTAACTTTTTATACAGCGGGATAGTAGTCTTGATGCCCCGAATGAGATATTCATCCAAAGCCCGTTGCATCCGCTGCACCGCTTCCTCCCAGGTATTGCCCCAGGCGCAGAGCTTGGAAATCATCGCATCAAAGTACGGCGGCACCTCATAACCGCCAAAAACACAGCCATCGATGCGGATGCCAAACCCTCCGGGTGACTGGTATTTGGTAATCTTGCCCGGTGAGGGGAAAAAATTGTTGCGCGGATCCTCGGCGTTAATCCGACACTCAATGGCATGACCGCGCAGGCTCACCTCTTCCTGGGTCAGTCGCAAGGGCTCCCCGGCCGCCAGCCGGATCTGTTCCTTAACAATATCAATACCGGTTATCAACTCGGTGATGGTGTGCTCCACCTGGATACGGGTGTTGACCTCTAAAAAATAATAATTAAGCTGGCGGTCAACTAAAAACTCGACCGTGCCCACCGAATGGTAGCCGATCTGCCGGGCGGCGCGCTTGGCGACTTCCCCCATCTCCGTGCGTTTTTCCGGGGTCAGGACCAGAGACGGGGCGATTTCGATCAATTTCTGGTGCCGGCGCTGGATGGAACAGTCCCGTTCCCCGAGATGGACGATCCGGCCATATTTATCGGCCATCAATTGAATTTCAATGTGTTTGGGTTCCGAGACGAATTTTTCCAGATAAACCGTCTCATCGCCGAAAGTCTTTTGGGCTTCGCTGCGGGCCGAGCTTAACCCCCGGAGCAACTCGTCGTCGTTGTGGACCAGGCGCATGCCGCGGCCGCCACCGCCGGCCTTGGCCTTGATCAATAACGGATAGCCGATCCGGGCGGCCCAGTAAGTGGCCACGCCCTCGCTGTCGATAACCGGAGAGCCAGGAATAATCGGTACTCCCGCCGCCTCCATAATCTCCCGGGCCTGGGTCTTGCTGCCCATGGCCCGAATGGCCGAGGCAGGGGGACCGATAAAGGTGAGGCCGTTGTCCGCGCAGGCCTGGGCAAAGCGCCAATTTTCAGCGATAAAACCATACCCCGGATGGATGGCGTCAGCTCCGGCCCACTTAGCCACCTTAATGATCTGTTCGAAATCCAGATAACCGGCAATCGGCCCGGGCGTTACCAGGATGGACTGATCAGCCTTTTGAATATGCAGGGCGCTGGCATCCTGCTCGGTAAAGATGGTCACCGTCGGGATCCCCAACTCTTTGCAGGCCCGGATGACCCGAATGGCAATCTCCCCGCGGTTGGCGACCAGAACTTTATTAAACATTTTTTGAATTTGCCCGCTAAGCCTAAAACTAGGCTAAACTATTCATTTTTCTTTGATGTTAATATATTTTCCAAGCGGCGTCAAGGCTTATGCCAGGCCCGGGGGATTGTCGGAGACTGCCGGAAACTAAGTAGCAGGTGGGCTATCTTAACTTTTCCACCTCAGATTAGCACTCATAGCGAAGATTTGATTAATGATGGAATAAAGAGCTAGAGGCAGACTCGGAGGCCGGAAAGCTAGATTTACTCCTGACCGAAGCTTTGGAGGAAAAACATGAGGGGAAATTAAGGGATCTCTAAGTACATGAGGCCACCAATCGTTTCTGGAAATGTTTTAATGGTCTCCCGCCCCAAATCCATCAAATTGCCCAAAAGAGCTATAGTCTGTTGAAAGCAAATCCCCAACATCCATCCTTACATTTCAAAAAGCTCGGAAATCTCTGGACGGCCAGAATAGGTCTGCATCACCGGGCGCTGGCGGTTCAGGATGGTGCAGACTTTATCTGGGTCTGGATCGGTAGCCATGAAGACTATGATCGGATGATCAGTTCATCGGGTTAATCTCTAGAGCTGCGAAGGCAGAATATCCAGCAAAGCTGCTGATAATCATAGCCGCGGTTTGGCCTTATGAAAGTCGGTATGCCGTTCAAAGGCGTGGGCGACTTGGATCAGGGTGGACTCATCAAAGTGGCGGCCCAGGAGTTGCAGGCCGATGGGCAGGCCCTGGGAGCTGAGGCCGCAGGGCACCGAAATCCCCGGGATGCCCGCTAAATTGGCCGATAAAGTAAAGATATCCGACATATACATAGCCAACGGATCGTTCACCTTCTCGCCGATCCGGAAGGCCGGGGTCGGGGTCACCGGCGTCGCCAGCACTGCACAATGAGCCAGGGCGGCCTCAAAATCCCGGCGGATCAGGGTGCGGACCTGGGAGGCCTTCTGATAATAGGCCTCATAATATCCGGCCGACAGGGCATAAGTGCCCAACATGATACGCCGCCGGACCTCGGCCCCGAAGCCCTGCGACCGGGTCTGATTGTACATAGCCAGCAAACTTTTGGCCTCCGGGTCCCGGTAGCCGTATTTCACCCCATCATAGCGGGCCAGGTTGGAGCTGGCTTCGGCCGGCGCGATGAGGTAATAGGCGGCCACCACATAATCGGTATGCGGCAGGCTGACCTCGATTAATTCCGCGCCTAATTTGGCTAAGGTATCCAGGGCTTGCTGGACCGCAGCGCCTATTTCGGCATCTAATCCGGGCCCAAAGTATTCCTGGGGAATGCCAATTTTCAGGCCCCGGATTTCCAGGTTCAGACTCTGAGTATAGTCGGGCACGGGCAGGTTTACCGAGGTGGAATCTTTGGGGTCATAACCGGCGATGGCCTTAAGCAGCAGGGCGCAGTCGGTGACATCTTTGGTGATGGTGCCGATCTGATCCAGCGACGATCCGAAGGCTACCAGGCCGAAGCGGGAAACCCGGCCATAGGTGGGTTTGAGGCCCACTACCCCGCAATGCGCCGCGGGTTGGCGGATGGAGCCGCCGGTGTCCGAGGCTGCCGATCCCAGGCATAAATCCGCGGCAACCGCCACCGCCGAGCCGCCACTGGAGCCGCCGGGGATATGGTCCCGGTTCCAGGGATTATGGGCCGCGCCGAACGCCGAATTCTCATTGGAGGAGCCCATGGCGAATTCGTCCATATTGGTTTTGCCCAGAAAGATAGCCCCAGACTCTCGAAGTTTAGCGCTGACCGCAGCATCGTAAGGCGGCACAAAGTTCGACAGGATGCGGGAGGCACAGGTCGTCCGCAGCCCTTGGGTGACAATCACATCCTTAATCGCCAACGGGATGCCGGTTAAAGGGGTAACCTCCCCCGACCTCAACCTAGTTTCGGCCTGCCTGGCCTGGCTTAAAGCACCTTCGGCATCTACCGTCAAATAACTGTTGAGTTGGCCGTCCAAGGCGGCAATGCGGTCTAAACAGGCCTGGGTGACTTCTTGGGGCGAGACCTCCCCTTGGTGCAAGAGGGGCGCCAGTTGCCCGATAGTTAGGGAATAGAGCGGCTCAGACATTAACTAACAGCTCCGTGGCTTGTTTTGACATACGTTGTGGTTAAATGATGCGCGGCACCAAGAAACCGCCGCGTTCCGGGGCCGGGGCGTTCTCTAAAGCAAGCTCCACTGGCAGACTGTCCTTAACGACATCGTCCCGAAAAGCGTTGCTGACCTCTAAGACGTGGGCCATGGGCGGCACCCCACTGGTATCCAGTTCGTTTAATTTTTCCACATAACCGAGAATATCGTTGAGTTGCCGGGTGAAAAGCTCCACTTCGGCGGCGCTCAGGGTCAGCCGGGCTAACTGCGCGACATGGTTAACCAGTTCCGGGGTCAGGGCCATGAGTTGCTCCTTGAGGACTAGAAAAAATTTAACTATTTGCAGAATTATTACACTACTTCGGCCAAAAGGCAATGGCTTTCGATTTTTTAGTCGGCGAGCAACTCATTGGCAAGCGCAAAAAGTATTAAGGGGGGATGAAATCCTGGCTTAAAGCGGTCCTTATTTAGAAAGAAGACTTGTGCCTTGATAACTGCTGAGATTCCGGCTGCTTGCCGAAGTGGGGCGGAGGTTTAAAATTTCTAATCGCTTAGCCCTTGCGGAAAATTTTCGATTATGCTACCAATAAATTAATAAATTATTTATCTTAAATGGCCATTCCAAGGTTGATCATGACATTAAGCAGATTTTTTCATGGCTTGTGGTGGTAAGCCACGGGCAACGGCCAATCCCCCCTATGATAAATGGAAAAAATTCGAAATCTTAGCCAACTGCAAGAGATTGCCCGGCAGGTGCGCATCGACATCGTGACCATGTTAAATGCGGCTGGTTCCGGGCATACCGGGGGCTCCCTGTCGGCCACGGACATCTTGGTGGCCCTGTTCTTCGGTAAGATGAATCTTGATCCCCGGGACCCGCATTGGGTATTACGAGATCGCTTTGTGCTATCCAAAGGCCATGCGGCTCCGACCTATTATTCCATCCTGGCGCGACTGGGGTTCTTTGATCAGGCGGAGTTGATGACCTTACGGAGATTTGGCAGTTTTCTCCAGGGGCACCCGGATTGCAATTCGACGCCGGGAGTGGAAGTCTGCAGCGGCTCGCTGGGACAGGGCTTATCGGTGGCTAATGGCATGGCCCTGGCGGCCCGGCTCGATAACCTGCCGTCCCGGATATATGTGTTGCTGGGAGATGGCGAGGTGCAAGAAGGCCAGATCTGGGAAGCGGCCATGAGTGCGGCCCATTTTAAGCTAGATAAGGTTACCGCGATCATGGATTACAATAGGTTGCAAATCGATGGGAAGGTAGCCGAAATTATGAGTATCGAGCCACTTCCCGCCAAGTGGCAAGCTTTTGGTTGGCATACCATAGAAATTGATGGCCATAATATGGACCAGATCTTGGCGGCCCTGGATGCTGCCGAGGAAGTCGAGGACCGCCCCAGCATCATCATTGCCTCTACGATTAAGGGTAAAGGGGTCTCCATTTTTGAGAATAAAGTCAAGTATCACGGAGTGGCCCCCACCGACGCGGAATTAGACCTCGCCCTGAAAGAGCTCGGTGCCGCGTAAACTTATTGGTCAAAATCTACCTTCCTGCGAGGGGAACAGTGTCGGAACAATTAAGCACCAGGGTGGAGTATGGTAAGACCCTGGCTGAACTAGGAGAACAAAACCAAGATATCGTGGCCCTGGATGCAGATCTGTCCGGCTCCACCAATACCCAACGATTTGCCCAAGCTTTTAAGGATCGCTTCTTCAACATGGGGATTGCCGAACAGGATCTGATGGGCACCGCGGCCGGACTGGCAGTCAGCGGAAAAATCCCCTTTGCCAGCACGTTCGCCATATTTGCTACCGGCCGGGGCTGGGAGCAGATCAGGCAGACCATTGCCTATGGCGGTCTAAATGTCAAAATCGTTGCCAGCCACGGCGGGGTCACGGTGGGCGAAGATGGCGGCTCGCATCAGGCCATTGAAGATCTGGCACTGATGCGGGTGATCCCTAACATGGTGGTTTTGGTCCCGGCCGATGGCATTGAAGTCCGACGGATGGTCGAATGGGCGGTAACCTATCAAGGCCCGGTGTATATCCGCACTTCCCGGATTCCCTTTCCGGTAATCTATGATGAGACCTACCGCTTTGAGTTGGGCACCGGGTCGATTCTGCGGGACGGAGATGATCTCTGTCTGGCCGGGCTGGGTTTAATGGTACACCACTGTTTGGAGGCCGCCGAATTGTTGGCCGCCGAAGGCATTTCGGCACGAGTCCTCAACCTGTCCTCGCTCAAGCCCCTGGACTGGGAACTGGTGGTGGCTTCGGCACAAAAAACCGGGGCTTTGGTGACCGCGGAAGAACACCTGGTGACCGGCGGGCTGGCCAGCGCGGTGTGTGAAGTGCTGGCCGAACATTATCCGGTGCCGGTAGAAAGAATAGGGATTCGGGATGTGTTTGGCATTTCCGGCAAGCCTAAAGATCTGTTGGAACATTATGGCCTAATGTCTATTGATATCCGAAACGCCGCCTATAAGGTCCTAAAAAGCAAAGCCAGGTCCAAGTCCCTGGAATTACGGCAGGTAATAAAATGAAGCTTATACCCCGCCGTTACTTAGCTGTCTGGATCTGTAGCGTTCTTTTAGGTTCCATGCTGCTAGCCATGGGTTCTTGGAGGGCTTTCTACCGTTCCCCCGCCCAGGCGGCTTCCAGTCAAACTTATGCCCAGCTTCGACTTTTAATGGAAGCGCTATACGAAGTCGAAAATAAATATGTCGGGGATGAACAAGATACCAGCCTGATCTATGGGGCTATCCGCGGCATGGTGATGTCTTTAGACCCCACCGCGTCGTTTTTGACTCCTTCGGCCTATCAAGAAATGCTGGCCGGGAATCAGGCCCCGATCGGGGAGATGGGAGTCGAATTAACCTTTAAGAATAAAGTCCTCACCGTAGTTGCTCCTTTGGAAGGCGGGCCGGCCTGGCAAGCCGGTATCAAAGCCGGAGATCATATTCTCAAAATCAACGACGAGATGGTCCGAAATATGACCGCTCTGGAAGCCGCCAAACACCTTCAAGGGCCACCGGGTTCGACGATCAAGATGCAGATTATCCGTAACGGCATGATTAAACCCCAGGATGTGACGATCACCTTGGAAAAATTAAGTCCAGTTACGGTTAACCACTATATCCTGGAACATGATTATGGTTATCTGCGCCTGAAACATTTTAATGATCAGACCGCCAAGGAATTAGAGTCGGCAGTCAAAGACCTGGACAAGCGTCGCCCGCCGCTTAAAGGTCTAATCCTCGATCTGCGCAACACCGCGGGAGGCAGTTTGGACCAGGCAATTGCCGTGGCCTCCGTATTTATTGGGAACTCCATGGTATTTTACACTAAAGGCCGCCACCAGGAACAGCCGCAGCCCCGGTATGGCCAGAAAATGCCCCAGGCCCTGAAAGACCTGCCATTAGTGGTGCTGGTCGATGGCGGCACGGCCCGGGCGGCCGAAATCCTAGCCGGAGCTCTGAAAGACCAGCGGCACGCTGTCCTGTTAGGTTTTAAAACCTTCGGCAACGGTGCCGTCCATAAAGTATTTCCATTAAAAGATGGCTCAGCCCTGATTATCACCGTGGCCCAATGTTATACACCTAACGGCCAGATAATTCAGGACAAAGGTCTGGAGCCGAATATTGTCGGGATTACTAACGGGTATTCCGAAAACGAGGAATTCGAAGCCGAGCTGGAACTCAAAAAACCCCAAGAGATTACCAATGCCCAAGACTTGCTTAAAGATCCGCTGATCACTCAGGCGCTTAAACTGTTAGGACTGGAAGGCAGTCCAGACTTAGCGAAATCATCCTCTGATCCTATTGCCGGAACACCGCCGGAATGAACCCAAAGCGGCAGTGGTAAAAGTTTATCTATTTATTAATACTGGTAATTTTTAAAGGTTGAACAAATTATGAGTCTAACCAACGGGGTGAGAAAATCTGCGGCCGGTGTGGTCAAGAAAGGCCAGAAGCGCGCTATGCTCCTCATGGCCGCCGGGATCCTGGTGCTACTTCTAACTGGGGTAGCCTGGCCCCAGAATGATGATTCTTTCAATAAATTACCGGTATTCTCGGAAGCCCTGGGTATCATTGAGGAGCAATATTTAGAGCCCCAGGACATCAAAAAACTTATCTATGGCTCTATTCGGGGAATTGTCGGGACCTTAGATTCCCATTCCTCCTTTATGACCCCAGAGGAATTCCGTGAATTACAGATCGAAACCAAAGGACAATTCAGCGGCATCGGCATCGAGATAACCCTCAAGGATGGTTTGTTAATCGTGGTATCGCCGATTGAGGGCACCCCGGCTTATCGGGCCGGATTACAGGCCGGCGATCGGATTGTTAAAATCAACGGCACCTCGACCAAAAACATGTCCTTAATGGAAGCAGTCAAGAAAATCCGGGGAACCAAAGGTTCCCGGGTGATTCTTACCATTATGCGGGAGGGATTAAAGGCGCCCAAAAGCTATCTTTTAACCCGGGATATTATTCCGATCCACAGTGTAAAGGCCCGCTACCTGGCTGACGGTATCGGTTACATCCGCATCACTAACTTCCAGGACCATACTGATAAAGATCTAAGAAAAGCGATCAAAGCCCTTGAGGCCCGCCTCAAACCCTTCCGGGGGCTGATTCTTGATCTGCGCAACGACCCCGGAGGCTTACTGGACCAGGCTGTCCGGGTAGCAGACGAGTTTCTCGACCATGGTTTGATCGTCTATACCGAGGGTCGCGATAAGAATCAATTGATGCGATTTTATGCCGAACCGGGGGCGCGCAATGGGGCAGAATCATTTCCGCTGGTGGTCCTGGTCAATGAAGGCAGTGCCTCGGCCTCGGAAATCGTCGCTGGTGCCATCCAGGATCATAAGCGCGGCCTGATTATCGGCACGAAGAGTTTTGGCAAAGGTTCGGTCCAGACCATCGTTCCCTTAGAGGATGGTTCGGCTTTGAAATTAACTACCGCACATTACTTTACGCCGCTGGGCCATTCCATCCAAGAGAAAGGCATCATCCCCGACCTGATAGTGGAGGCTACTCCCCTTCCCAAGGGCAAATCGCTCAAGGCCCTGAGGGAAGAAGCTCTGGAAAAGAAGATGCGGAAAGAGGGACTGACTGATAAACCCTGGACCTCGCCGATCAGCGCCGAAGAGTTAAAAAATGACCCCCAATTGCAGCAGGCGGTGGAAACCCTCAAAAACTGGCCGCCGGCAAAGCTGGTGGCCACGGTTCGAGGTCGGGTCCCTGGTACACCGCCGCCGGCGAAATAATCTGGCAAACCCGACTTAAAATCAAAGCTATCAAGGGGGGATGGGCTTAAACCCGCCCCCCAAGTTTTATCGGCAAATCATCCTTTCTGGAGCTAGAGTCGGGGCAGATGATACCGAGCTATAAAAGGCTTGAAAAAACAAGACCATACCCAAATTTAAATTTGATCACCATTTAAAATGACAACTAAAACTATCACCTAAATTTTGCAATTGACCATATAGACGAAAAAATGTGAGAAATCCCTAGAAAGAGAGCCTAGGTTTTGATCTCGTTCATGGAAAACATCTCTCTTTCTTCGTCAAGCGGGCGATATTGACAGGCAATTTTCTTTTCACAAGGCAAAATTCAGCGCCTTAGGGCGGATCTCTAGTGACCATTTCCCATCTTGAACTGCTTTATCGGCTTTGGTGTCTTACTTAGGCCCAGCAGAGGGCCATCAGGGAACTTTCTAGTTGTTGCCACTGCTCTTTGAAAAAGTACTCCCGGGGCAGCTTTAATACCCATCGGCGTCCGCTGTTGATCAAACGGGCTGGCGCCTTGATGAGCCAAGCGCGGATGGTGTTGGGTTCTTCTCGAAATCCCTTCTGGGTAGTGAGCCACATCATCCAAACCAGCAGATTATAGGCCAGGATGCAGGTCTGAAACAGGGCGGAATTGGCCCAAAAATCCTGGGTACGGATACTGCCTGAGGCCATTTGGTTTTTGCACCAGTCGATCCAATTCTCGCTGGTCGCCCTTTTTCCATAAAATTTATGGGCTTCCCAAGGAGTGAGGTCAAGGTTCGTCACCTAGCAAAAGAATTCATATTGGGGTTGGGGAAATAAGTCCCAGCCAAATAACTTACGAATCACCGTATCGCCTTTCAAGAGAACCATATGACTTAGGTGCTTGACGCCACTCAAGGACCCCATCATCAGCATTATGATGATGGTGGGCACATCATAAGTGGCGTTTTCACCTCGAGATATGGAAATATGGCGTTTTAAGATGTTTTTTAACCCAAGTTTCTTGGCAAAGCGCCCAAGGTGCACCAAACCCGCATTTCCAGTGAGCTTGTTATCGGTAAATTCAACCCGGAACGGTTTCACCTGATAAGTGCCTCCAATCTTAGCTTTTGGAGACATTTTATATCGTAAATTCAAGCAATTGTCTCGATTTTGCTTGAGTTAATTGCATTTTTTAGGTTAAATTTAAACGTGGTGCAAATTCTAAAAACACCTAATCACTTTTGTGGGTATTCATCAAAGTGAACATTTTTTATCTGGGGGGAACTAAAAAAGCCTAACTCGCGTTTCATATTTTCTGCATGTTCGGCTTGCTCCGGCGTCCATTCCTCAAATGATAACAGGCAAAGATCAGTTGCATGACCCTGGGGTGCTCGATCTAAATTATATCCGATACCAACTATTGTGCTATGATTCCGGAACTCATTTCGAGCAATGAAACATCTGCAGCCAAGTTCGGAAATGCGGGTATCTCGGTTATAATGAGGGGGCGGATTGAAAAAAACGTAGACAACGCCCGATGGAGAGGGCGCAATTCTTGCGGTTAATTGACCATTGCGCGCAAGTTCCCAAAAATCAAGCAAAGATTGGGAGAGTACTCTTCTCTCAAAACGCGGTTCGCGAGCCATGATGCGCACTACTTGTTCGTTTTCCGACAAGGTATTCCCGAACTCCATTACTCCTCCAAGAATCTTCTGGCAAAGGTAGTTAAGTAATTCATCCCAAGAGTAGCTTATCCGATCAGCGTCGACTCGGCGTTGGTACGCCGGGTTTTGCACAAAAGACTCCCAATTACCGCTATTAATTCGAGAAGAAAAGGCGTCCTTAGGAAACTGGCGTCCATTAAACAGGTAAATTGCCAGTAACTCCTTTTCACCCCCCTCAATCATTAGACCAGGGGACTCAGTGGCCAGATTCTCCCTGGCCGCTAAGTAATGGACGAAGTCAGTTACAGTGTTTAATTCCTTTAGGGCAATGTATACGAATTCCTCATCGAACACGTGAACAAAACCTCTTCCAAAATCTCTTGAAATGATAGGAATTAAACCTTTCCCTCCGAGGCTAACAGATATTCGATGGATACGCCTATCTAATATGGCGGGTAAAGGCAAACCTTGGGTGCCATCAAAACGTGTCACATGCGTTGTCTGTTCAAGGCCTCTTTCAGCGCCATAGAGTTGACGAATGGAATCCTCAACCGCTTTCCTCTGCCATCGTTGAAGCGAGACCATTGGTGCGTTAAGGGGATTTAGTTCATAACTTTTCACGCTGAAAAGCACTATTTCCGGCTCGCATAAAACAAGGACATCACATAGTTCTTTTTGACCGCTGCAACGGCGAGGATTCGCATAGCTCCAAAGAGAAAGAAAAGACTGGCGGCAAAGTTCGTAAACAAATCGTTCGGTATTATTCTGAAAACTCATTTTTGGCAACTTCGGGCTTAAAATTGTTATGGTCTGGTGCTATTTTTTGATTATTTTATTTTAATTCTTTACTTCAACATCTTCAGCATCTCCGCCACCGGCCAGGCATTGATGATGTCCGGTTTTTCGGCCCAGCCGCGGCGGGCCTGGCCGATGCCATATTTCATATAGCGGAGCTGGTCGATGTGATGAGCATCGGTATTTATAATCAGTTTGACTCCTGCCTGTTTGGCCTTGAGAATATTGAGATCATCCAGGTCCAGTCTTTCCGGGTAGGCGTTAATTTCTAAGACGGTGCCGGTAGCTTGGGCCGCCTGGATGAGCTGATCCAAATTGATCTCGTATTCGGTCCGCTTTTTTAAGATGCGGCCGGTGGGATGAGCGATGATATCGACGTGGGGATTGTGCATGGCGGTGATGACCCGCTCGGTCATCTGTTCCGGGGTCATCTTGAACTGGGAATGCACCCCGGCAATGACAAAATCCTGCTGGGCCAGAGACTCATCGGTGATGTCGATCGAGCCATCCGCCATGATGTTGGCCTCGCAGCCCTTGAGGATGGTAAAATCATGTCCTGAGTCTTTAAGCTGCTGATTGAGACGATCAATTTCCTGGTTGCGTTTTTCCAGGGTGGCCTCGTCCAGGCCGCGCTCAATGCGTAGAAACTTGGTATGGTCGGCTATGCCGACGTAGTCGTATCCCAATTGCCGGGCCGCGGCGGCAATGTCGGCAATAGAGTGGGCCCCGCCGTTCCAATTGCTGTGCACGTGGAGGTCGCCGCGGATGTCGGTATAATCTATCAGTTTTGGCAACTTGCCCGCCGCCGCGGCTTCGATTTCGCCCCGATCCTCACGCAGTTCCGGCGGAATCCATTGCAGACCCAGGGCCTGGTAAACAGCTTCCTCGGACACCGCGGCGATAATTTCGGAGCCTTTAAACAGCCCGTATTCGCTGAGCTTATAACCTAGGTCAATGGCGATTTTGCGCAGGGCAATATTGTGCTCCTTGGAGCCGGTGAAATACTGCAGCGCCGCCCCGTAGCTCGGGGCGGGGATCACCCGGAGATCCATATCAAAGCCCGGCTTAGTCCGCACCGAAGACTTGGTATGGCCCTGGCCCCAGACCCGGACCACCTCCGGCAAGGACACAAAGAAATCCATCACCGGATCGGGGGCTCGAGAGATCGCCAGCAAATCCACGTCCCCGATGGTTTCCTTCATGCGCCGCACCGAACCGGCAATGTTGATCTGCTCTACTTCCGGCAAGCGGCTCAGTCGGTCCCGCACGGCCTCGGCCAGGGGCAGGATTTCCCCCAGCAGAAAGCGGCCCTTACTGCGCTTGACGAATTCAATGGCTTCTAAGATATTGGCTTCGGTCTTGGCGCCAAATCCGAACAACGGCGCGATCTGATGGGCCTGGGCCGCGGCCTCGAGGTCGGCCAAGGTGCGGATGCCTAAATGCTCGTAGAGGATTTTGGCCTTTTTGGGCCCCAGGCCTTCCACGGCCATGATTTCGTTCAACTCGATGGGCAGCCGCTGTTTAAATTCTTCATAATACTGGATCTTACCGGTCTTGAGATATTCCTCGATTTTTAAGGCCATGCTCTCGCCGACGCCGGGAATCTTTTTGAGCGCCTTCAGCCCTCCCTGCTGATAGATGGCCGCGACATCGTCTTTTAAATTTTCCAGGGTCAGGGCCGCCTTTTGATAAGCATAGGGCTTGAAAGCTACCCCTTCCATTTCCAAATATTCGGCCAGCTCATTAAAGATGCGGGCGATTTCCTGGTTCTTCATGGTCTTATACTGTTTTCGGTTTTCGGTTTTCGGTTAAGATAATTAATTTAATCAATGAGTTATATTATTAGTTGGTTGCATTTGATTGCAAAATTTGTTTGTATTACACCTCAATGGTTCGGAGGCCCGGGCCGCGGCTTTTGCAGTTGCCCGCGGACCCATCATGGGTTATTATTATCAATAACTTGCCGGGATGGCAGGAGCTATTGACCTTTCAGTAAGAGGTTAATCGGTCGGCGCCAGATCCTCTGGGTCCAGCAACCCCTGGTCAATCAGGGCGGTTTCCAGTTTGGCCAAGGCCCGCTTAAAGCTGGGATATAAACCGACGCCCAGGGAAATGCCCTTGCGAGTCGGAATCCATTCGTCCTCGGCGTCGCCGGGCACATGGACCCGAAGATCAATCAGGCGATGGCCTTTATATTCGGATAACGATAAGAAGATTTCTTCCCGGGCATTCTTGCTGAAATGGTCGATGACCTTACTCATGCTTCCCCCTGATCAATGGACTGGCCGGTTTACCCCGACCTTGAGAAAGACTTCTCTGATCTTGACAGGCAAGTCAAGAAATTTTTTAACCGCCCGCAGAAAAGGAGCCTCTCGGAGTGCGAGTTTACAATACCTTGGGAAAACGTAAAGAGGAATTCAGCCCGCAAACGCCAGGCCGGGTGGGGATTTATGCCTGTGGGGTGACGGTCTATGATGATTGCCATATCGGCCACGCGCGCTCCGCGGTGGTTTTTGATGTCATCGTCCGCTATCTCCGGTATCGGGGACTGCAGGTCACCTGGGTGCGCAATTTCACCGATGTCGATGACAAGATCATCAATCGGGCCCGACAGGAAAATACTACTTGCCAGGCCATTGCCGAAAAATATATCAACGCCTTCCAAACGGATATGGCCGCCCTGGGAGTGGCCCGGGCCGATATCGAACCCCGGGCTACCGAGCACATTAAGGAGATCATCGACCTGATCGCGGCCTTGGAGGCCAAAGGTTTCGCCTATCAGCGGGGCGGCGACGTCTATTTCCCAGTGGCCCGCTTTCCGGGCTATGGCAAACTCTCGGGCCGCAGCCTGGAAGACATGCAGGCCGGGGCCCGGGTCGAAGTGGATGTCCAGAAAGACAATCCATTGGATTTTGTGCTGTGGAAGGCCAGTAAACCGGGCGAACCGGTATGGGACAGTCCCTGGGGACCGGGCCGTCCCGGCTGGCACATTGAATGTTCGGCCATGTGTATGCGATATCTGGGTACCACGATAGATATTCATGGCGGCGGGCAGGACCTGATCTTCCCCCACCATGAGAATGAGATCGCCCAATCCGAGGCCGCCACCGGCCAGCCCTTTGTGCGCTACTGGCTGCACAACGGCCTGGTTACCATCAACCAGGAGAAGATGTCCAAGTCCCTGGGGAATTTCTTTACGGTGCGCGAGGTCCTAGCCCGTTTTCATCCTGAGGTGGTGCGGTTTTTCCTGATCCACAGCCATTATCGCAGCCCCTTGGACTTTTCCGATGCAGCCCTGGCCGAGGCCGAAACCGCCCTGCTGCGGCTGTATACCCCCCTGGCCCGAATTAAGGAATTGAGCGGCAATCCGGAGCTGGCCCCGGCAGCTGCCCCTGATTCGGCATGTTCGGCCTTGTCGGTGGAGGAGCAGGAGCGGCTGCTCAGCCTGCCGGCCCGCTTCGAAGCAGCCATGGATGATGATTTTAACACCGCCCAAGCCTTGGGACATCTATTTGAGGCGGCGCGTCTGCTCAACCGGGTTTTGGAACACTCGCCCACTGATTCCGCCATCCTGGATCTGGTGCGCCGGCTGGGGGAAATAATGATCACCTTGGGTCACCCCCTCAATCTGCTCCAGGCCGAGCCGAGCGAGATGGTCCGCCATTTAAGGCAAAAAACCGAAGATTTAAAGATTTCGCCGGAAGAGATCGACAGACTGATTGAGGCGCGGCGCCAGGCCCGGCATCAAAAGGATTGGGCCCGGGCGGACGCCATCCGCAGCCAGTTGACCGAATCGGGCATCTTGTTAGAGGATACCCCGCAAGGCACTGTCTGGCGGGTGAAAAGTAGTTAAAGTTATAATATACTATCATCGACAACCATGAGATCTCTAAATAAACCAGGGAATTTGTGGCTTTTCTGTATTTGCACAGGTTAAAAACCTGTGCCACCAAGTTTTTTAATAATTTGTAGACTTTTAATTTCGAATTAGATTGTTAAGAGACACTAAAACTAACAGCTAAAGCCACCAACCAATGTTCGACAAGTTTAAACTCGTCACCACTTTTAAACCCCGAGGCGACCAGCCCCAGGCGATCAAGCAACTGGTGGCTGGGGTGCGGGCCGGTTATCCGCATCAGGTGCTGCTCGGGGTTACCGGTTCCGGCAAGACCTTTACCATTGCCCAGGTCATTGCCCAGTTGAACCGGCCGACCCTGGTGTTGGCCCCCAACAAGACCCTGGCTGGCCAGCTTTACGGCGAGTTTAAGGAATTCTTCCCCGAAAACGCGGTCGAATATTTTGTCAGCTATTACGATTATTACCAGCCCGAGGCCTATATTCCTCAGGCCGATCTGTATATTGAAAAGGATTCCTCGCTCAACGACGCCATCGACCGGTTGCGCCACTCCGCCACTCGTTCTTTGTTAGACCGCAACGATGTCATCATTGTCGCCAGTGTCTCCTGTATTTATGGTTTGGGGTCGCCGGAGGCCTACCATGGCATGCTGCTCTACCTGGAAGAAGGGATGACCAAGGACCGGCAGGAAGTGCAACGCAAGCTGGTGGAAATCTTGTACGAGCGTAATGATCTGGATTTCCACCGCGGCACTTTCCGGGTGCGGGGCGACCGTCTGGAAATCTTCCCGGCCTATGAAGAGGAGCGGGCTATCCGGGTGGAGTTCTGGGGAGATCTAATCGAGGGCATCCGGGAAATCGATCCTCTGCGCGGCCAGACCAGGTGCCAGCTTAAGAAGGTGACGGTTTACCCGGCCAGCCATTATGTGACCCCGGATTGGCGCCGGGAGCAGGCCATGGCTGCGATTGAAGCCGAGCTAGCCGAGCGTCTGGCCTGGTTCCATGCTCACGGCAAGCTACTGGAAGCCCAGCGGTTACAAGAACGCACCCGCTTTGATCTGGAGATGCTGCAAGAACTAGGGTTTTGCCATGGGATTGAAAATTATTCCCGCCATCTTACTGGCCGCGGGCCGGGCGAGCCGCCGCCCACCCTGATTGATTACCTACCGCGGGAATCTTTGGTGGTAATCGATGAGAGTCACATCGCGGTACCCCAGTTGCAGGGCATGTACCGAGGGGATCGGTCCCGAAAACAGACCCTGGTGGAGTATGGCTTCCGCTTGCCTTCGGCCCTGGACAACCGCCCCTTAAGCTTTGAAGAATTTACCGAGCGGGTGCAGCAGGTCATCTATGTGTCGGCCACGCCGGGGCCGTATGAGTTGGAACAGGCCGGGACTCACGTAGTAGAACAGATCGTCCGGCCTACCGGCTTGATGGATCCGCAGATCACCGTTAAACCCGCGACCTACCAGGTTGACGACCTGTTAAGGGAAGTTCGGGCCCGGTTGGCCCGCGGCGAACGGGTGCTAGTTACCACTCTGACCAAGCGCCTGGCCGAGGACCTGACCGAATACTTCCAGGAATTGGGCATTAAAGCCCGTTATCTACACTCCGATATCACCACCCTGGAACGCATGGAAATCTTGCGCGATCTGCGGTTGGGGGTCTTCGAGGTGCTAATCGGTATTAACCTGCTCCGGGAGGGGCTGGATCTCCCGGAGGTGTCATTGGTGGCCATCCTTGATGCCGATAAAGAAGGGTTTTTGCGGTCCGAGCGTTCGCTCATCCAGACCTGCGGCCGGGCGGCCCGTAATGTGCGCGGCGAAGTCCTGCTCTATGCCGATAATACCACGCCCTCCATGCAGTCGGCCATTGCCGAGACCAATCGCCGCCGCCAGGTGCAGCAGGAGTATAACCGCCGCCATCGCATTACCCCGACTTCCATCCAAAAGGGGATTCAGAACGTCATGGCTTCGGTCTATGAACGGGACTATGTCACGGTGCCGCTGGTTCAGGAAGAAGCCGTGCCTTACCTGTTGCCGCAGGACCGCAAGCGTAAGATTAATATATTAAAAAAAGAGATGCGGGCCGCGGCCCAAAAACTTGAATTTGAACGGGCCGCGGCTTTACGCGATCAGATCAAGGCCCTGGAGGCCGCCCAACTGCGGTTCTAATTTTGAGGGCACCGGCGGCATGTCGTCCAGGTTAAGCCTGCCACTTAATTACTTGAACAGCGGCTGCGAGTGGTGCGGTTGCTTTTTTCTCGAGCTGGTAGGTCCAGGTTGGTTGGCCTTTTCCAGTTCCAGAAATTCCCGGAGCAGTTCTTCCTGCTTGGGAGTAAGGTCTTGAGGGGTCTTTAAATCTAACTCGACCACCAAGTCACCTCGGCTATTACTCCTGAGGCTGGGTACTCCTTCCCCGTTCAGGCGAAAGTTAGCACCGGGCTGAGTCCCGGGGGGGATGTTGAGCCTAGTTTGGCCGGTGAGCGTCGGGATCTCGACTTCGGCTCCCAAGGCGGCCTGGACAAAGGATACTTCCAAACGATAGAACAGATTTGCGCCCTCGCGGGCAAATTGCGGATGCGGCGTCACTCGGAGATCAATATAAAGATCCCCTGGCGGCCCGCCAAATTGTCCCATCGAGCCTTCGTTGCGCAACCGCAGCCGGGTGCCGTTATCCACTCCGGGGGGAATTTTAAGATGAACCTTTTTTTTCTGTTTGATGCTGCCCTGACCGTAGCAGTTCGGACAGGGATCGCTAATTATCGTGCCCGTGCCGCGACAATGCGGACAGGTAGTATTGACCCGAAAAAAGCCGCGCGTCTGGCTGACCTGACCATGACCGCCGCAAAAAGGGCAGGTCTGCTTGCGACTGCCAGGTTTAACCCCACTGCCGTCGCAGGTTTCGCATCTGGTTGATTTGGCCACCTCGATATCAGTTTCCAGGCCAAAGACCGCATCTAGAAAACCGATCTCCAGATCATAACGCAGGTCGGCACCTTGTCTGGGTCGATTACGGTACTGACGGCGTCGGCCAAAGCCAAAAAAATCTTCGAAGATATCGCCAAAACTGGAAAAGATATCCTCGAAATCGCTGAACCCCCCAAAATGGACATCCCGCAAGCCGGCATGGCCAAACTGATCATATAACTGCCGTTTCGCCGGATCAATCAATACCTCATAGGCCTCGGCCGCTTCCTTAAATTTCTCTTCCGCCTGTTGGTTACCGGGATTGCGGTCGGGATGGTATTTTAAGGCCTGACGCCGGTAGGCATGCTTGATCTGATCAGCGTCGGCATCCCGGTTAACTCCCAGAACCTGGTAATAGTCTGCCTTGTCGTTCATTCCGCCATAAGCTCGCTAAGAGAGGTGCTGTGATAGTAAACATATGGAATTAATAATATATCGTTATTTTTTGTAATCATCTTAAAACTTTTTGTCAAGGGCCGGGATCGCTGAGCTGAGGCCGGTTCTTTATCCGCAGTGATCCCGGACCTGAGAATCATTTTCCATCCTTAGGAGCCAGGGCTTGTAGCCTCGCCGCCAGCTCGGGGCTGGAATCTAACACCTCTACCACCTTGGCTCGATCCCGGCCTCCGCTTTTGAGTCGCAAGCCGCTTTTAGAAATCCCCAGACGCTGGGCCAGAAAGGCCAATAAGGCCTCATTGGCGGCACCTCTCTGGGGCGGCGCCGCGACCCGGATTTTTAATTGATCGCCATAGACCTCGGCAACCTGGGTCTGACTGGCACCGGGGACAATTTTAAGCTTAAGTAGATAACCGGTAGGGGATGGTTGGAAAAAAGACATGCTAACAATTAAATGATATTATTGATTGGATTCTGGCGGTCCTGGTTCTTCCTCGGTCTCTAACAGCCGGAGATGGTTATCGATAACGCCTCGAATCTGGGCGTTAAACATCGCCTTAAATTTCTTCAGCTCCTCAATCTCATTTTTGATGCGTGCTTGCCGTTGATAGGAATCGCGCAAAATTTTCTCGGCCTTGAGTTCGGCTTCGTTAATAATGATTTCTGCCTCTTTTTGGGCGTTGAGCTTCATGGTCTCGATGATCTGCTGGGCATTAATCAGCGTATCTTTTAAAAGTTGTTCGCGTTTTTTAAATTCCGCTAGCTCTGCCTGGCGACGTTGCACTTCCCCCCGCAGCGTCTCATTTTCCTGGAGGAGGAGACTCAGGGCTTCGGCTACCTGATCCAGGAACAGATCAACTTCCTTGATATTGAAGCCGCGAAAGCCTACCCGGAACTGCTGCTGCCGGATATCTGCCGGAGTCAGTTTGACCTCCATCCTCAGCCCCCTAGTAACCCGCGCTAATCAAAGTTCTGGCTAAATCCCGCAGCGTTTGCACGACAAAATAGTTGCAAAAAACAATTACCAATAATACCACTAACGGCGATAAATCCAAACCACCATAGACCATCGGTAAGCGACGTCGGACATAACTTAACACCGGTTCGGTAATATTATAGAGAAACCGCACGATCGGATTATAAGGATCAGGATTGACCCAGGAGAGGATGGCCCGGGCGATGATCAGCCACATATAGATGTTCAGCACAATGCTCAGGACATAGGCCAGGGCATTGAGAAAGTTGGCTACAATAAACATGCATCATCCTTTAGATCTGATTTTCGGAGTAGTTTATGTTGCCCCTAAATGGATGTCAAGTGATTAAAAAGCAAAATTGACAGTAATTTTATCAGGTCCGGGTGGCATAAGCGATTCGCCCCAGCCAAAATTGTCGGCGTCCGGTTGCCAGTGTTTATTTCCCAGTTAAAATAAATACTTATCTGTGGAAAAACGATAAGCGCCCAGGCCAGGTCTTATACCGTTTTCTGTTTTTAGTTTTCTGTTTTCTGTTGAAATACTTAATTTAATCAATGTATTAAGCTATGAGTTTGTTGCATTTGAATAAGAACTTGGTATTATAGATAACCACTAAAATTTGCTTAGCTTACTGACCCCGGATCAATTCATCCTTCCCTCAAACTTTTTCATCTGAACGGACTAAAGTCCCTACGCCAGGCTTGCCAAGCGCCAGTCTTAACGGTATGATATAAAGAATAAGATGATTCCATTACCTTTAGATTGCCAGGGGGCAGGGCTTATGCCGCAGGATCGCCGATTTGAACGGGTTAAACAGCGGATCGCTGGATACCGCGACGAGATGATCGCTTTGCAACGGGAATTGGTCCGGCGGGTGGCCGTCGGTCCGGACTCGGACGGCCCTGGAGAGGGCGAGAAGGCCGCTTTTCTGACCGAGGCCTTGACTCAACTAGGTCTAAAGGTGGAAAACTATCCGGCCCCGGATGACCGGGTAGCAGGCGGCAGCCGCCCTAATCTGGTGGCCCGGCTTCCTGGCTCCCGACCGGAAACCTTGTGGATTCTAAGCCACCTGGATGTGGTGCCGGCCGGTGAGTTGCAGCTCTGGGAATCTGATCCCTTTACCCTGCGGGTCGAAGGCGATCGCCTGTACGGTCGCGGCACCGAAGACGACCATCACGGCATTGTCATTTCCTGGTTTGCGGTGAAGGCCTTGATGGATGAGGGCCTAACCCCTAGCCGCCAGGTGGCCCTGGCCCTGGTCTCGGATGAGGAAACCGGCAGCCAAAAAGGTCTGGGTTACCTTCTGGACCATCAACGGGAGCTGTTTTCCGAGCGGGATTTGATTATCGTGCCGGATGCCGGCAATGCCGACGGCACCCTGGTGGAAATTTCGGAAAAGAGCCTGCTGTGGTTGCGGTTCGAAATTAAGGGCCGCCAGTGTCATGCCAGCAAACCGCAACTGGGCATCAATACCCTGCGGGCCTGCGCCCACCTGATCGTCGCCCTGGAAACCTTACAGAAGGAATTCAACCAGACCGATACCCTGTTTTTCCCCCCGATCAGCACCTTTGAATCGACCAAAAAAGAGGCCAATGTTTTGAATATCAATACCGTGCCCGGCCATGACGTCTTTTACCTGGATTGCCGGGTTTTACCGGTCTATGATCTGAGTCTGATCAAAACCCGGGTTACCGAGATTGCCTCTACCCTGCAGGTGCGCTTCGGGGTCGAAATCAATATCCAAACCGTACAGGAGGTACAGAGCCCTCCGGCCACGCCGATTGAAGCCCCGGTGGTGCAGACCCTGTGTCGGGCCATAGAGGAAGTCTATCAACGGCCGGCCCGGCCCGGGGGCATCGGTGGAAGTACCGTCGCGGCCCTGTTCCGTCGGGTCGGATTACCGGCGGCAGTGTGGATGACGGTATGTGATACCGCGCATCAGCCCAATGAATATACTACCCTGGAGAACCTGATCGGCGATTGCCAGGTCCTGGCGCGGGTTATGCTTGATGCCGGGTAGCAGGCGACATCGCAACGCAGTGGTTGAAGGAGTTGGCTCGGACGAAATAACAGGCCATTTTAAGAAATTTTGGCCAAAGACGGTTAAAGGGCGCTGAGAGTCAAAATTCCGGGCAGTTAAGTTAAGTGTAACATCAATAAGGCCATTGACACTCCTCCCACAGCGACTTATCCGATTCGTACTCCCAATGCGCGGTGGTGATGATCAGATAGAAATCATCCAGGGGGCTTTCACCCATCATGCCGGCCCATTGCTCCAAGGCGTCTAAGGCGTCAAGCGAACCATACCAGCGGCGGATTTCAAACTCAATCTGAAAGCCGCGATGACGCAACAATTCCCGCGGATAATCATCCAACACCAGATAGGACTGAACTCCGTCATGGCGGCGCACGATCACTGGATACGACATCGCCTCTCTCCTTTTCTAGGCGGTTATATCCATATTTAACCGGCTTCGGTCCGTAATTGCAAGCCCTGGTTGGGGGTAGAAATTATAGGGAAAAGGGTTGTCAACCTGGTGAACCGGCGGTTATACTGGCAGAAACAGCTCAGGAAGAAATGCATGCCAGCCAGAAAATTACCGGCCCTGATTATTTGCTTGGTGATGATCGGACAAGTGTGGTCCTGTGGTCAGATGCGTCCCCCGCCGCCGACCTGGGTGGCTGGGGATTATACTCCTATTGAATTCAGCCAGTTACAATCGGCGTCGCCGGATCTCGCAGCCGGCCACAAGATCAGCTGTCGGGCCTATTTCTGGCAATTTTTGGAATACGACCCTGCCCCGGGCTATTATTATTTTAATCAGCTCCGTCACCCCCTAAGCTGGGGTGACCTGGAGTGGTTTGCCCTCTATGGCAGCCCGGACATGCAGAATTATTTTGACCGGGCGGCCATGGACGAAGCCCAGCAGCGCGCTTACCAATTGCGTCGGATGGACCCCATTATCCTCTATGGGGAGTTGGTGCCCCTCGGTGGCCGCCAGGTCTATTTACGGGTCCATCATATTCAACAAGATGAGCCTGAATAAATTTTTCCCGATTTTTAGACTGCTGGGGCTAATGGTAATATCCGCCCTTGTAGCGGCGACTCCCAACGCCGGTCAATGGCATGCGGCCGAGAAACTCCTCCACAGTCCTACCTTGGATTTTGCTCAGGCCCGCCAGGCCTTAACTAGTTACGAACAGTTGTTGCCCTCGGACGGACAAGGACCCCCGCAGTTGCTGACCCGGCTCGCCCAGGTATGTTTTATCCTGGGGGATCTGGCGGGAAAAAACCAGCGGCGGCAGTTTTATGAATCAGGTCGGTGCTACGCGGAAACATTGCTCCAGGCCCGACCTGACGCGGTAGAGGGTCATTACTGGCTGGCGATGCATCTTTGTGGCTTGGCCGATGTCGGTAGCATGGTTCAAGGACGGCGGCTGTTGCCCCGCATTTTACAAGAACTGCATCGGGCCCTGGCCCTGGATGAGGTCTACGATCAGGCCGGGGCCCACCGGGTGTTAGGCCGCATCTATTATGAGGCTCCGGGATGGCCCTTTTCGGTCGGCGATCTGGATAAATCCCTCCGCCACCTGAGCGCTGCGGTCCGGCTGGCCCCGGAGACCAGCACTAATCACCTCTATCTGGCCGAGACCCTGCGGCGCCTGGGTAAAACCGCCCAGGCCCGGCAGGAATTCGAGGCCGTACTCATATCGACCCGCCATGCTATTCATTCGCCTGGACTGGCGGAGGACCGGCGCCAGGCCCAACGCCATTTAACTGAATTAGGGACTTCTGATAAATGGTAGGCACCATATATTAATTCCAGGTCTAACCTGTCAACGCCATCAGAAAGCTGAATATTGCAAGCGACTTCGCAAACCTGGATTCGCAAGCTCAGTGCCGGGCTAATCATCGGCCTGCTGGTGGGATTGCTGGTCCTGGGGTTGGAATCCAGCGGACTACTGGAACGTTACAGTCTCCAGACCCTGGACCTGTTGTTTCAGAAGGCGTTGCCCTCCCGGCCCGGCGCCGGGGATATTGTCCTGATTGAGGTGGATCAGGCCAGTCTGGACTTTTATCAGAGCCAAGGCCTGACCTGGCCCTGGCCCCGGCAGATGTACGCGCCGATCATTGATTATTGTTGGCAGGCGGGGGCCACCGCGATTATTTTTGATATCTTGTTTACCGAAGGCTCCTCCTATGGTCAGGAGGACGACTTACGGCTGGCTCAGAGCCTGGACCGAGCCGCCAATGGATTTTTGCCCCTGTTTTTTACCCGTAACCCCAGGAAGGATAATGGCCTCCCCCCGGAAGGGCTGCAGAACCAGGGCTTGAGCGTGGCCGGGCAACCGCCGGGTGAGGATCCGGGCTATCAATCGGTCATGCTGCCCGTCCCACCCCTGCGCGCCGCGGCCGCGGGGCTAGGGAATGTTGAAGCCCGGCCGGATAGTGATGGCGTGTACCGGCGTTTGACGCTCTTGGTACCGTTTCAGGGCCGCTGGTGGCCGCAACTGGCCATGGCGGCTTACCTGCATCACTATCGGGTCAAATCCCTGGCCTGGCAACCGCGGGGCCTTCAACTGGAGTCAACTGCCCCAACTAAAACCCGGGGGACGCATTTCAGCGAAATCATTCCCTTGCTCCCGGACGGCGGTTTGCTCCTCAAATATCGCCCCGGCGCACGTCCATATCGCCGCTATGTGGCCGCCAATGTGATTCAATCTTATGTCCAATCTCAGGCCGGAGAACAACCCATACATCCCCTGAGCGACTTTTCGCAGAAATGGGTGTTGGTCGGCCTTACGGCTCCCGGTCTCTATGACCTGAAAGCCACGCCTCTGTCGCCGATCTATCCGGGGGTCGCCATTCAGGCCACCCTGTTGGATAATCTGTTAAACCGCGACTTCCTGGTGCCTCTCCCCCGCGTTGGCGCCATCCTGCTGACCCTGGGAATCAGCCTGACTGCCGCCCTGACGGTGCTCTGGGTCCCGGCCCTCTGGTTGACCTTGCTGTCGCTGATCGGCTATCTGGCCCTGATCATGACCCTGGCGGTGCTGTTATTTGTCACCGGCGTGTGGCTGGACGCGGTGCCTCCCCTGGTGGCGGTGGTGTTTGCCTTTGGAGTGAGCGCCGCGTACAGCTATTCTACCGAAGGGCGGCAAAAGCGGGTGATCCGGCGCACGTTCGCCCACTATATGTCAGACACCCTGATTCAGGATCTGCTTAAAAATCCGGATAAACTGCGGTTGGGCGGTGAACGCCGGGAAATGACCATATTTTTCTCCGATCTGGCCGGTTTTACCAGCCTCTCGGAAGGACTTAGCCCAGAGGAGTTGGTCTCCCTGCTTAATGAGTATCTCACCCAGATGACCGACATCATTTTGGCCCGTGGCGGCATCATCGACAAATACGAGGGCGATGCCATCATGGCCTTCTGGGGGGCGCCGCTTTCGCAGCCGGATCATGCGGCCCGCGCCTGCCTGGCGGCCCTGGAACAACAGCGGCAGCTAAGCAAGCTCCGGTCAGAGTGGCAGTCCCGGGGTCTGCCCCAGTTTTCGGCCCGCATGGGCATCAATACCGGCGAGGTGGTGGTCGGCAACCTGGGCTCTAATACCCGTTTTGATTTCACGGTTATCGGGGATGCGGTTAATCTGGCCTCGCGTTTGGAAGGTGCAAACAAGAGTTATGACAGCGGCATCCTGATCAGTGAAACCACCGCGGTCCAGGCTGAGGGTCAGGTGGAACTGCGAGAACTTGACCTGCTGGCAGTAAAAGGTCGGGCGACGCCGGTGCGGGTCTATGAGGTATTGGCTCCGAAAGGCCAGTTAGAGGCGGTGATGGTCCAGGTGCGGGAACTTTTTGCCCAGGGGTTGGCCCTGTATCGCCAGCAACGCTGGACCGAGGCCCAAGCGTTATTCCAGCAGGTCCTGGAGCTGTGCCCGCTGGATGGCCCGGCCCAAAAGTTTTTGGCGCGCTGTCAAACTCTGGTTGGCCAGAATCTAGGACCGGATTGGGACGGAGTTTTCCGTCTAACCACCAAATAGCACTTCCGACCGTGGTTGGTCCAGCTAGTAAATGTCCTTAAACTTAATATATTTGACAAAGCCAGAATGATTAATTATGCTGCCCTAGCCAATAGGTAAATAATTTTACAAGGATAAATGATGACTGGCCAGAAGCGCTTGCTGCTTTCCAAAGAAGCGATTGATCAGCGCGTTCGCCAACTGGCGGCGCAGATCAGTAAGGATTATGCAGGAAAAAATGTCATCCTGATCGGCATCCTCAAGGGGGTGTTTATCTTCATGGCCGACCTGGTGCGGGCCCTGGATTTCCCGGTAGAGGTGGATTTTGTCCGGTTGCGCAGCTACGGGGCCGGTTCCGAATCAGCCGGGGAAGTGTGGATCAGCAAGGACATTGAATATCCGATCCGGGACCGCCACGTATTGATCGTGGAGGACATCATTGATGTCGGGTTGACCCTGGACTTTTTAATCAGGCACCTCCACAGCCACCGCCCGAAGTCCTTGAAAGTCTGTTGTTTGATCGATAAGAAAGAGCGCCGTCAGGTAGAGGTGCCCCTGGATTACGTGGGCTTTGTAGTCGAAAAGGGCTTCCTGGTCGGTTATGGACTGGATTGTGGGGAGCAACACCGTACTTATCCCGATGTTTATGAACTAGAGGTAGAAGCTTCTGGTGGTTGAACCGAGCTTAGTCTTCGGACCCGGTACTTGCCTTGCATTAAAGGTGATCAATGGTAAGCTTTTAACCAAGCTTTCAAATGAGTAATTTTATCCTTTATCCCCCCTCCCCCGCTGGCGGGGAAGAGGGCGGGGGTGAGGGGGCGTTTTAGCTCTTTGATCGCAACCTGGTATTAGACATAAAGGTTTAGGTTATGTTTGATTTCAACCTTTCGACTATCATCATCATCCTGGTAGCTATCGGGATTTTTTTTCTGCTCCGGGAAGTCAATTGCTGGTATTGGAAAATCAACGAGCGGATCATCCTGCTGGAAGAAATCTTGACCCGGCTGGAAAATCTGGAAAAAGGCCGACAACCATCTGAATCATCAGAACATTTTCCTGAGATCGCCATTGATTAACCTGATAACCGGGGAAACCCGACATAATCGGTCTGAAGTCACAATCGCCGCCATCGATATCGGCAGCCTGACCATCCGTCTGGCCATCGCCGCGCTCGGAACCACCGCCGGTAATCTTCAACTCCTCCTCCGCAGACGAGCTATTACCCATCTGGGTCAGGGGCTGGTGCCGACGGGATACTTGGCTCCGGTGCCGATGGCCCGCAGCCTGGCCGTGTTAAACGAGTTTAGCCGGGATCTCCGACAGTTTAAGGTGGCGGCGAATCGGGCGGTGGCCACTCAGGCGGTGCGCCAGGCCCGGAATCGTCGGACCTTTTTAGATCAGCTCTACCAGCAGACCGGTCTTAACGTGGAGGTCCTTGATCCGGCTCAGGAAGCCGGGCTCAGCCTGGCCGGTGTCCTCTCGGTGCTGACCCCGGCGGCCGAGGATAATCAACCCCTGCTGGTATTCGATGTCGGTGGCGGGAGCACGGAATGGGCGCTGGTGCTACCGGGTCAGCAGGCGATTTTTGCCAGCCTGCCGCTGGGAGCCTCAACTCTGACCCAGAGATGGTTGGTCAACGATCCGCCTACCAAGGCTGAATTGCTGGCCCTCAGGGCCGAAATTCAACATCAGCTGCGGCAGTTGCCCGAAACCTTTTTGTCTAACCCCAGGCTCAGGGGTCGATGGCGTTTAGTGGGAACCGCCGGGACCGTGACCACTTTGGCGTCGATATCTTTGGGAATGACCGATTATGCCCCCCAGCGCATCAACAATCTGGTCATAAGCCGGGCTACGGTGGATCGCCTCACTGGCCAACTGGTAACCCGAAGCGAGGCCGAGCGCAGTCAACTGCCCGGTCTGGAACCTGGCAAGGCCGGGGTAATTGTCGCCGGCGCGCTAATTATCCAGGAAATTCTGGCATTGTATCAACGAGCGTCCCTGGTAGTGATTGACGCCGGATTGCTGGAAGGAGTGTTGTTGCAACTGGCTGAAGAAATATCGGCAAATCAAAATTCCGATACCATCGATCATCCTCAAAGCCCCAGGTTGATAAATTCCTATTGAAAGCTGGGTTAAAAGTTTATAAAAACCTGGAAACCGGGGCCAACCAGTTGTAAGGCCTGGAGCAGATACCGGAGCCATCAACGAAGCAGTCTTTTTTGACCTGAGTAAGAAGAATCTTTTGTAGGGTAGGAGAGAAATTAATGTCACAGGATCGGAGCATCACCGAATATAAATTTGATGAACTAATTTCCCTGGAGCGGGCTCCGGCCCCTGAGGAAATAACGATAATTTCGGGGTATACCTTTGATGATCTGCTCCTCATTCCCGGAGCCTCGGAAATTTTGCCGCATGAGGCCAACCTTGAGACCCAGTTGACCCGAAATCTTAAGCTCAATATCCCCCTGGTGAGCGCCGCCATGGACACGGTAACCGAAGCTGAAACCGCGATCTGCATTGCTCGCCAGGGTGGTATGGGCATCATCCATAAAAATATGAGCTTCGAGGCCCAGGCCCTGGAGGTCGAAAAGGTCAAAAAATCAGAGAGCGGCATGATCCTGGACCCGGTGACGATCGGACCAGAGGCCAAAATCGCCGAGGTGTTGGAATTAATGCAACGTTATCGCATCTCGGGCATTCCGGTAGTCGAAGGCCGCCGCCTGGTAGGGATCGTTACCAACCGGGATTTGCGTTTTGAGACCAACTTCGAGCTTAAAGTCAAGGAAGTCATGACCAGCAAAGGCCTGGTAACCGCCTCCCCCGGCATCACCCTGGAAGAATCCAAAGCCCTGCTCCACCAACACCGGATTGAAAAACTGTTGGTAGTGGATGATGAATATAATCTCAAGGGTCTGATCACCATCAAGGATATCGAGAAGGTTCGCAAATATCCTCAGGCCTGTAAGGATGAATTCGGCCGCCTGCGGGTAGGGGCCGCAGTGGGGGTAGGACCCGACCGGGAGGCCCGGATCGATGCCCTGCTTAAAGCCGGAGCCGACGTCATCGTGATTGATACTGCGCACGGCCATTCCCGCGGGGTGATTGAGGCCACCCAGGCCAGCAAGCGTGATTTCCCCGAAATCGAATTGATTGCCGGGAATGTGGCCACCGAGGAAGGGGCCGCGCATCTGATGGAGGCTGGCGCCGATGGCGTCAAGGTGGGGGTCGGTCCGGGTTCTATCTGTACTACCAGGGTGATCGCTGGGGTCGGACTGCCCCAAATGAGCGCCATCATGCATTGCACGCGGGCGGCTCGCCGCTATGAGGTGCCGCTGATCGCCGACGGCGGCATCAAGTTTTCGGGAGATATCACCAAGGCCATTGCCGCCGGGGCCCATAGTGTGATGATCGGCAGCCTGTTCGCCGGTACCGAAGAAAGCCCCGGAGAAACGGTAATCTTCCAGGGCCGCAGTTATAAAGTCTATCGCGGCATGGGATCGCTGGAGGCCATGAAAGAGGGCAGCCGCGATCGTTATGGCCAGGCCGACGTAGAGCTGGAAGCCAAACTGGTACCCGAAGGGATCGTCGGCCGGGTGCCCTACCGGGGCAAGTTGGCCGACCTGATCTATCAACTGATGGGCGGTTTGCGCTCCGGCATGGGCTACGTGGGCTGCGCCAATATCCCGGAATTGATGGCCAAGGCGCGCTTTTTGCGCATCACCCCGGCCGGTTTGAGAGAGTCTCATGTCCATGATGTAGTAATTATGAAAGAGGCCCCCAATTATCGCCTGGATTAGGAAAGACCGCAGCTTACTGATCTACTAGCCAACTTAATCCCAGCATTACGGGGGGGGACCCGTGAGAACATTCATTTGAAAGCTAATCGGTATGAGGATGGATGGTCTTAAGACCCCAACTGAATTTGCCTCTGACGAACAACCGAGCATCTTCCTAGATTTGCCGCGGCCCCTGTTGTCAGTTTAGAAAACTCTATAAATTCGGCTAATAATGGGCTTAGGCAGTATCGGGCCGCCGTTGGCCGGGGAAACTCGGTAAGCTATGTTTGTCATCGATATGCGGTTTGATGTCCAGAATCGGGGTGCCATCCAGCATATCCAAACCTTTGACCCGAATGCTAGGGCCCTCGATCGCCAAAACTTCCAGCCGCGACAGGCCGATGGGATTGGGCCGGATGGGGGAGCAGATGCTGAACACCCCCAGTCGCTCCTGGCGGTGCGGCGGACACTGGGTCAGGGATTGCCGGCTGAATTCCGGGCTTTTATGGAAATGGAAAATCACCAGGATATGTTGGCCCACTCTGATATCCTTTAGACCTTCCAGATACTGCGGATCTATTTCTAAAATGCCTTGTACTTCGGAGACCGTCCAATGGCGGGGGACGGTGGGGGAATCATGGCGTGCAAAACCGATCGGTTTTAGCTTGATGTCCATATCATTAAGTTATGGTAGGGGCAACCCTGGTTACCCGGACAGTGGATTCTTTTAGGGTAGAGGCGACCCGCCGGGTCGCCCCTAGGAGCGATTCTAGTGTCGTTGATCAGGATAGTTTTATTGTGGTCGCTCGAATTTCTTCTTATAGGCCGGGTGGATAAATTGAGCCGGTTTGTGACGGAACTCCCGCGCCGGTACCACCCCCTTTAATAAATCCAGGCGTCCCTGTTGCTTTAAGCGCTCATAAATCTGGCACCAGGCACAAGGACGGGTGCGATCCACCTCACACATGCCGTTTACCGGTCCGCCGCAAGGGCCATTGAGCAGACCCTTGGAACACATGGTTACCGGACAGATACCGCCGGTCAGGGCTAAGTAACAGGTGCTACAGGCGGAACAGCGCTCGGTGTAAAAACCGATATCTTCGTTGGCCCCCAGAAAGGTAGTATTAACCGCGGGATAGACTGGTTTCTCGGGATACATCTCGGCCAGGAACTGGACCCCGACGCCACAGGCCATCGATATGACCGCGTCATATTGCTCCACCTGGCTGGCAACGGCCTCCAGGAATTCCCGATCACATTGGCGTTCCACGGTAGTTTCACCGATTTCGATCTTCTTCCCTTCCAATTCCAGGGCCATCCGCAGTTCGGCGGCGAGGATGCCGACTTCTTTTTCACCTCCCGCCAGGCAGACGGCCACACAGGTGCCGCAGCCGACGATCAGCACCTTGGGATAATCTTGGATCATCTGTTTGATTTCATCGAACGGTTTTCTTTCAGCAATTATCATGACTTCTCCTCGACCTGGACCTCTGAGTGGCGCTTTACTGTCAAGGGATTGGGACCCAGGGCTTGGACTCGTTCGGTCATCTGGCGGACGGCTTCGGCCCATTGGGGGGCATCGGAGGCGCCGATATGAAACATCTCTAAGCGCTCCCCGCCGATGCCGATCTCATCAAGCAGATGTTTGGTGTATTCTACCCGTTCTTGGGCCCGGAGATTGCCTTCCAGGAAATGACAATCCCCGACTTCGCAGCCACTCACCATCACGGCGTCGGCTCCGGCCTCAAAGGCCTTAAGTATATGCAGGATATCAATCCGACCGGTACATAAATATTTGACAATACGGACGGTGGCGGGATATTGCATGCGGGCCGCACCCGCCATATCCGCGGCGGTGTAAGTACAATAAGTACAGATCAAAGCTTCAATTTTGGGAACAAAGGCCATGGTTCGGCAACCGATTTTTCATAGCAATTTATCAATCACGGAATACAAGACCAGAATATTTATTATCCTCCAGCAATCGCGGCAATCTTGGCCAGACATTGAACATCCCGGCTATGTTTGACTTCAATGGCCTTGCGCGGACAGGTGGCGGCACAGATGCCGCAGCCCTGGCAGGCCGCCGGATCAATAGTAACTACCCCGTCTTCGGGAACGAAACGGGGCACCCGGAAGGGACAGACCCGCATACAGCTCAGACAGGCGACACAGAAATCAGGGTTGACCTGAGCAACCGCGCCGCCGACATACATCTGCTGTTTAGAGAGGATGCCCATGGCCCGCGCCGCGGCCCCCTTGCCCTGGGCGATCCGCTCCTCCGAGAACTTGGGACCATGGGCCAGACCGGCCAAGAAAAACCCGGCATTGGCAAAATCGAGCGGCCGCAGCTTGAGATGCGCTTCCATGAAGAAGTGGTCGGCATCAAAGGGCAGTTTATAGACCCGGGCCACTTCTTCGGCCCAGGGGTTGGGTCTGAGGGCAACGGAAAGGGCTACGAAATCCGCGGACAAGACTAGCGGCACCCTAAGGTTCTGATCGAACACCTTAACTTTCAGAACCTCGCCGGCGGCCATGACTTCAGGTTTCTGATCGCGGTCAAAGCGGATAAACTGCACCCCTAAACGGCGGGCTTTCTGATAATACAGCTCTCTAAAACCAAAGGTGCGAATATCCCGGTAGAGGATATAGACCCTGGTCTGGGGGTTTAACTCCTTAATCTGGATGGCGTTACGGACCGCATACGAGCAACAGACCCGGGAGCAATAGGGATATTCCGGCTCCCGGGAGCCGACGCACTGGATCATCACCACGCTCTCCGCAGTTTTAACCGACGCTGATTCTTTGACCAGCAGATCCTCGAATTTTTGTTGCGTGACCACCCGGGGGTGTTGACCGTAGAGATATTCTTGAGGTTCGTACTCTACCGCCGCGGTGGCAATGATGGTGGCGCCATGGGGTATCTCCCGGCGACCGTCCTTGGTTTCCACAATTGTCGTAAACCTGCCGATATGCCCGGAAAAATCAACGATCCGCGCCTCGGTGATGACCTCGATGCGGCTATGCTGGAGCACCCGATGCACCAGCTTTTCCACATAAGGCCAGACCAGAATGCCCTCCAGGGTATAATGCCGTTTCCAGGCAATCCGGCCCAATTCCTTCGCATTTTCTACCAGGGTAGTATCATAACCGGCCTCGGCCAGGGTCAGGGCCGCGGTCAGCCCGGAAATGCCGCCCCCAATAACCAGAGCGTGCTGGTCCACCTCAAACGGCAATTCCGGCAGCGGCTCCAGTTTGGCAGCCCGCGCTACCGACATCCTGATTAATTCCTTGGCCAATTCAGTCGCCTGCTCCGGTTCGGCCTGGTGCACCCAGGAGTCCTGATCACGGATATTAGCCATTTCAAAGAGGTATTTATTGAGGCCAGCCTGACGCAGATTATCCTGGAACAAAGGTTCGTGGGTGCGGGGACTGCAAGAAGCCACCACCACCCGGTTGAGGTGCTGTTCTTCGATGACCTCTCGCATCCTCTGCAACGAGTCGGTAGAACAGGAAAAGGTGTAATGATCGGCGTAAACCACATCGGGCAGGGTCTTGACATACTCGGTCACCGCCACCACATCGACCACCCCCGCAATATTGATGCCGCAGTGGCAGACAAACACGCCGATCCGGGGGTCTTCATGGAGGATATCCCGTTCCGGCGGAAATTCTTTCACCGTAAGCATGGTGTTGCGGGCTTCGGCTAACAGGGCGCCGGCGGCCGCGGCCGCGGCCGAGGCCTGAGTCACGGTCTCAGGGATATCCTTGGGTGACTGGAAAACGCCGCAGGTGAAGATCCCCTCCCGGCTAGTGGACACCATCTCTAAGGGCGGGTTCTCGGCGAACCCCCAACGGTTGGTGGCAAACCCCAATTTGTTCCCCAACTGAGCGGCCTGGGGATGGGGGCACAGGCCCACGGAGAGGACGACCAGATCGAATTCCTCGCTCTGGATTTCGCCCCCGGCATCTACATAAGAAATCAGCAAATTTTTACTTTTGGGGACTTCGGCGATCCGGGAGACCATGGAGCGAATATAGCGCACCCCGATCTGGTCTCGGGCCCGTTCATAGTAGCGGTCAAAGCCTTTGCCCTGGGCCCGCATATCAATAAAAAAGATGGTCGGCTCCACCTCGGGATCGTGTTCTTTGGCAATCACCGCCTGTTTGGTGGCATACATACAACAGACATAAGAGCAATACTCTCGGCCGATTGAGGCATCCCGGGACCCGACGCACTGAATCCAGGCCACTTTTTTAGGAGCCCGGTGATCCGCAGGCCGTTTGACATGACCTTCGCTGGGTCCGGTGGCGGATAGTAAACGTTCGAATTCTAGCGAGGTGATGACGTTGGGATAACGGCCATAGCCATATTCGACTTTTTCGCGGGCATTGAAGGGCCGAAAGCCGGGAGAGACAATCAGCGCCCCGACCTTAAATTCCCGCATCTGCGGCTGCATCAAGTGGTCAATGGCTCCGGCCTGACAGGCCTGGACGCATTGCATACACTCGGCACAGACCCCACACTTGAGACAACGGGCGGCCTCGGCCTGAGCCTGGGCCTCGGTATAACCCCTCGCCACTTCTTCAAAAGTGGAACAGGAAACATCGGCATCCAGCACCGGCATGCGCTCCCGATCGCGCTTTTCCTCGTCCAGCGGGATCTCAACCCACTTCTGCATGGCCTGGGCGGCTTCGCCCGGTCCCCGGCCCGCGGCCAGATCTACCCCTTGCAAGTAACGGTCGATGGATGCCGCGGCTTCCATACCGCCGGCAATGGCGCCGATAGCGACCCAGGGGCCGGTATGCACATCTCCGGCGGCAAATATTCCCGGCCTCGAGGTCTGATAGGTCACCGGGTCCAATTCCAGGGTTCCGAACCGGGTGGTTTTAATGCCGATATTTTCCAGGTAAGAGAGGTCGGCCATTTGCCCGATGGCGGGAATGATCATATCGACATTCAGGACGAATTCCGAACCTACAATGGGAATGGGGCGGCGGCGGCCGGAACTGTCGGCTGGACCTAACTCCATGCGAATACAGGCCAGGCCCGCCACCTTACCGTTTTCGACGATCACCCGCTCCGGAGCCTCCAGATAGCGGATATTGATACCCTCGCAGATGGCGCCTTCTATCTCCTCTTCCAGGGCCGGCATCTCCTCCCGCGAGCGTCGGTAAATAATGGTGACGGTCTCGGCCCCGAGCCGGCGGGCCGAGCGGGCTACGTCAAAGGCGACGTTACCGCCGCCAATCACCGCCAGGTTTTTGCCCACCTTGGGTTTTTTCCCCAGGTTGAGCAGGCGCAGAAAATCAACCCCCTGGATCACCCCCTGGGCATCATCGCCCGGGATGCCCAGGGCCCGGCCGAGATGACAGCCCAGGCCCAGAAAGACCGCCTCATAATGCCGATTGAACAGATCTTCCAGGGTAAAATCACGCCCCAGCGCGGCATTGGTTTTGATTTCCACACCATACCGGGTAATATTGTTAATTTCGGTCTCCAGCACCTGTTTAGGCAGGCGAAAGTCCGGAATGCCGACCCGCAGCATACCTCCGGTCACCGGCAGGGCCTCGAAAATGGTGACTTCGTAGCCCCGCAAGGCCAGGTGGTAAGCACAGGATAATCCTGCGGGGCCGGAGCCGATGACCGCCACCCGCTGGTTTTTCTTGGGGATTTCCGGCAGGGGCAGGTTTAAGATATTAACCCGGTCCCCGGCAAAGCGCTTCAGGTGGCAAATGGCGATAGGGTCATCCAGGTCCTTGCGGCGACAGCGATATTCACAGGGATGGGGACAGATGCGCCCCAAGACGCTGGGCAGGGGCAGGCGCTCCATGATCAGTTGCACGGCTTCGGAATACTTGCCCACCTTAATGAGCTGCACATAACCCTCGACATTCAACTTGGCCGGACAGGCCGCCACACAGGGCGGGCGGTCCAGTTTTTCAATGGCGAAGGCCGAAGGAATGGCTTGGGGAAAATGTCGATAAGCCGCGTGCCGGGTTCCTAAGCTCTCATCGAATATCGAGGGTAGCTCCACCGGGCAGACGTCGGCACAGGCCCCACAAGCGCTACACTTATCTATATCAATGTAACGCGGCGTCTGGCGCAAGGTGACGGTAAAATTTCCCGGCTCGCCCTCCAGGGCCTCTATCTGGGCCAGGGTGATGATCTCGATGTCCGGGTGCATGGCCACTTCAATCAGGCGAGGGGAAAGCATACAGGTAGAACAATCATTAGTCGGGAATGTCTTATCCAACTGGGCCATAACGCCGCCCAGCGAGATATCCTGTTCCACCAGATAGACCTTATAGCCGGCGTTGGCGGTATCCAGGGCGGCCTGCATGCCGGCAATGCCGCCGCCGACCACCATCACCGCGCCGATCTTGGGGTTTGCTTCAGTTGCCATTATGACGTGCTGTCCTGATCAGCATAGTGTTTAAATTTAATCATGGTTTAGTGACCAGATATTTTGCTTGATGGGCAGTTATGGCCCTAGCCAGGCTATCCAGGTATTGCGGCTCGTGCTAATCCAGCAGACCCTTGCGCATGAGCAAAGGAAAGGGATTAACAAAATGGCGCTTCAGCCAGGTCCGGACTCCGGGATGTCCTAGCGCCAGGCCGATCAGTTCCGTAAAATAAAGCACCGGCAGGTAATAATGTTTACCGAATTTATGAGAAATCCGGCTTTGCACCATATCCAGGTTGGCCTGGCACATCTGACAAGACACCACGATGCACTCGGCCTCGGCCTCCAGGGCATGCTCATAGAGCCGCTGCACCAGGGTATCGATGATGTCGGGTCGGCTCACCGCCAATCCTGCGCCACAACAGTCGGTTTTATAAGACCAGGGATAAGCCTGGGCCCCTAACACTTCCACCAGTCGATCCATATTAGTTGGGTCTTCGCATTGTTGGGCATCGGTGACCCGCGGCGGGCGAGCCACTAAACAACCATAATAACATACTGTCTTCAGACCCTTTAAAGGCCGCTTGATCTTCGCCGTGATCCGGGAGAGAACCGCTTCCTGGGTCAAATAATCCAAGAGATCCCATATCTTTATTTTACCTTGGTAAATTCTATTCTTGATTGGCTCTTCTGATTGCGCCCCGGTTTCCAAGCCGTTCACCTGAGCTATATGAGTTAAATAACGGGATTCAAATTGCGCGGCCTCCGGCCCTAACAAGACTTTTTCCGCGGACTTTAAGCGGTTAAAACAGAGGGCGCAGGGTACCACCACATCCAGTCCCACCGCTTCCGCCAGCAACAGGTTGCGGGTGGGCAGGGCCAGGGCGAGAAATTCATTCAGACTGTGCGCCGCAGTGGCCCCACAGCAGCTCCAATCGTCGATTTCCTCTAACTGAATGTCCAACCAGCGGGCTATGCCTTGGATGGATTCGGCATAGTCGCGCGCCGTGCTCTCTAAGGAGCAACCCGGATAATAAGAAACTTTCATTCCCCCCAGACCTTGGCCTTTTTAAATAATTCCATGAATTCATCAATGTCTCTGACCCGTTGGGGCGGCTTCAAACGCAGGCGACCTTTGCGGAACAGCTCGAAACCCAGCTTGAGGTCGCCCATAAAGGTTCCGTTTACCAGTTTGGCCATGGCACCACCACTGCGGCTGGTGTACATCCGCAATAATAAGGCCTCGTGCAAACGCCCCCCGGAAAGCCGGACATCATCCAAAAACACCTGGTGAAAGGTCGCGACATTTTTTTGGGGAATCGAGCGATGCGTGGCAATAGCGCGCTCTTTAAGATAATCCATCACTGCGGCAATGTCGATATCATTGGGGCAGCGGGTAGTACAGGTTTGACAGGAGGCGCAGACCCAGATAGTGTTAGATTCCAGTACCAAATCTTCCTGGCCCAGGGCGGTCAGGCGGATAATCTCGTGGGGATAGAAATCCATGGCAAAGGTGAGGGGACAACCAGCCGAACACTTGCGGCATTGGTAACAATCAAAAACCGAAATCTTGCGCTCGTCAAGGAGTTGTTCCCCCAAACCTGGCTTCGGGCTCAAGGGTTCGCTCAGCAACTCTCGCATCGCTACCAGACCCCCACGAATAAAGTTTAAAATGTTAAGTTACACCCAAAGGAAAATTATGTCAATTTAGTTTTTATTTCTATCATTGTAGTAAAATTATGTCGTCTGATTGGCTACTTAAATTATCCGGTTGATGGTCACCTGGTTTCTGGTTATTGTGAAATATTGTACAGATCTTTATACCAATAAATGCTATGCCTTAATGGTAACCAGGGGTGAGATAGACGTTGCTCTGCCCCTATCTTTACGCAAAGCATCTAGATGTTGCTAAAATCTAGACCAACGGTAAGGCTGATTGTGGTCAGGGGGGCTAACCAACTTGGGGGCAGTCGTCCACTATCCGACTATCCCCTAGAATAGGCTAATTTGGCTCAGGCGAATAGTTGACCTAATTGATAGAGTACTACCGCGCTCAACCAGCCTACCAACAGACTCCAGCCGACGGCCAGGCCGGTCCATTTCCAGGAGTTGGTCTCGCTTCTGATTACTCCGATAGTAGCTATGCAGGGGATATACAACAGGGACATCACCATGAAGGACAGGGCCGCGAGGCCGTTAAAAAATTGCGGTAAGACTTCGCTTAATCCCTTTTCGCTGCCCGCCAATAAGGTCCCCAAGGTCCCGACCACCACTTCCTTGGCGACGATGCCAAACATCAAGGCCACTGCGGCCTGCCAGAAGCCAAAGCCAGCCGGGACAAACAGGGGAGCGAATAATTTCCCGATCTGACCGATCCAACTCTGCTCACTGGCATATTCCACTCCCACCGGCATTGAGGCCAACAACCAGATGATGATCACCCCGGCCAGAATAATGGTGCCCGCGTTCTTGATAAACACGCTGGCCCGATGCCACATATGCATGACGATGTTTTTGACCGTGGGCAGGCGATAAGGGGGCAGCTCCATGATCAACGGTGAGGATTCCCCTTTAAAAAACAGTTTGTTGAATAACAGGGCCGTCATGATGGCCACCACAATGCCCATGAGATACAGGGAGAAGATCACCGCGCCCGTCTGTCGCGGGAAAAACGTTCCGGCAAATAAGATATAAATCGGCAGCCGGGCCGAACAGGACATAAACGGATTGATTAATGTGGTTAAGATGCGATCTTTGGGGAACTCCAGGGTCCGGCAGGCCATGATCGCCGGGATATTACAGCCAAAACCCAAAATCATCGGGATGGAGGATTTGCCGTGCAACCCCAGTCGTTGCATGAAGCGGTCCATGACAAAAGCCGCCCGGGACATATAACCGCAGTCTTCCAAAATGCCGATCATCAGAAAAAGTATTAAGATATTGGGTAAAAAGACCAGCACGGAACCGACGCCGCCAATGATACCTTCACTTAATAAAGACGAAAACCAGGACTTGCCCAAAAGGGCGGTAGTCTGTCCTCCCAGCCAGCTAAATCCACCATCAATATAATCGGCCAGGGGATTGCCCAGATCAAAGACCAGTTTAAAAGTAAACCACATGAAGACCAGAAAAATCGGGATGCCCAGCCAACGGTTGAGGACGAGCTGGTCGATTTTATCCGATATGGAGATTCTTTCTTCGACTCCCAAGGGCTTACGGCAACATTTTTTGACCAGGCCAGAGATAAATCCGAAACGTTTTTCGATCACAAAGGCTTCCACATCTCGCCCTAAGTGATCATTTAAGGCCGTGGCCAGGTCTTCAGATTTACTAACGATCTGCTCGCCTTTGGGCAGGGTCCGGACCCATTCTTTAATCTGGGTGTTGTTTTCCAATAGCTTTAAGGCCAGCCAACGATTGGGGGCATAAAGAGAACTGTCTTTAGAGCGTTTAATCAGGTCGGTCAATTCCCCCAGAGCCTCTTCCACCTCCAGACCATAATTAATCTTGAAAGGCTCGGGCTGATGGTCGCGCGCCGACATGATGGTCTGGCGTAATGCTTCCAGGCCCTCGGCTTTTTTGGCCACCGTGGGGATCACTGGGACTCCCAGGGTTTTAGAGAGTTTCTCGACATCCAACTGCCACTTCTTATGCCGCACCACATCCATCATATTCAGATCGATCACCAGGTTGGCACCTAATTCCAACAATTCGATGACCAGATAGAAATTGCTCTCCAGGTTCGAGGCATCAACAATGACTACGGTGACATCGGGATGTTCTTTAACCAGAAAATCGCTGGCAATGCGTTCATCCAGGGAGTAGGAAGTTAAACTATAAGTCCCGGGTAAGTCTACCACCCGGATGGTTTTTCCCAGATAGGCATATTCCCCCTCTTTCTTTTCAACTGTCACCCCGGGCCAGTTTCCGACCTTCTGATGCGCGCCGGTCAGTTTATTGAACACGGTGGTCTTACCGGCATTGGGATTACCACCTAAACAGATGGTAATTTCAGCCATCCATTCCTCCTGCCCTTAAACTAAGATTAATTTTGCTTTTAGGTTGGTAATAGCAGATTGGACGTGGTCAGTGCTTTACTCCAGCACCGGTCTGACAAAAATCCGGTGGGCCATCCCATAACCAATGCCAAAGCGTTTTTCGTCCAGGGCCACCATTACCGGGCCGGGACGACCATTTTGGATCATCCTCAATCTGCTGCCCGGGAAGATACCCATTACTGCCAAGCGGCCCGCCATGCCGCGACCACCGCGGATATCCATGACTTCCACCATTTGGCCATTTTCAACTGCACATAGGGGACACATATTTAACTATCTAGACCTCCTAATATTTAGCCTGGGCAATTGCCCGAGGAGTTACCCCGGACAACTGGTTGTTTCGAAATTCCTGAGCGGCTTGACGGCCGCGCCCGGCCCCGACCGGAACATGAGGTACGATGCCGGTTAAGTAAGAGGTTAATTTTAACAGGGTATTTATCCCGGCCATGTCTTTTCGACTCATCCCTTAATAATAAGGACTAACCTTCAGATTATATATTTTCTTTAAAAGAACACAATCAAAAACCGCCTCTTGCTCAACCTGAATATCTTCGTAATGCTAACCGACTTAAGTCACCTGAATTTGGAGTTTATACCGGCCTTAATTATCAAAAATATCAATCCATTAAAATATTAGCAATTGTTTATCATTTGCAATAATAAAACGACCTACTGCGTTTGTCAAGTTTTTTGGATAAAAAATCACTAGTCGATTACCGCATCCAGCCTTAACCTCCCTGCTGGAATAAATTGAATTCTAAAAAGAAATAAAAGCGGACCGCGTTTTAGTGGTTCATAGAAAATTGATTAGCAAAGTTTTTGGACATTGGTTAAAAAAATGTTGAGCAGAACCATTTGCATTGGTGCAGATGCAATTGATATACAACAATACATAGTTACGGTTCCGGAATATGGTTCAGGCATCATGCCAGGCTGAAGTTGTTTGACGCAGGACGGCAACTCCAGCTTGGCGTGGATCAATTTTGGTTAGATCAGATCCTGATAGGCGGGCAGGACCCCCAGGCCATGGGCCGTCTTGATGGCCCGGTCAATGGCCAGGCGTAAGGCCTTTTCTCCCAGCAGACCTACTACATGGAGATCGGCTTCGACCTGAGGGTTGGAGAGCACAAAGACGATATCGCCGTCGAACAAGGTATGCACCGGGATGATCGAACGGGCCAGGCCGTTGTGGCCCATCTGGGCGACTTTGTGGGCCTGTTCGCGGCTCAACCGCGCGTTGGTAGCGATCACGCCCAGGGTGGTATTAGGTTCCCCAAAATTTTGCCGCACGCGTCCCTGGCGAATCAGTTGCGCGGTGCCGACGAACTCCGGGCTGGACGGCGTCCGCCGCGCCCCGGCGATGATTTGCTGGCTATGATAACCGAGCACATCACCGAAGGCGTTGACTACCACCAAGGCGCCCACCAACAGACCCTGGGGTCCAGATATACAGACGCTCCCCAAGCCGCCTTTGGTGGCCTGCGCGGTGCCCAGGAGTTTGCCGACTGAAGCCCCGGTCCCGGCTCCGACACTGCCCTCGGCGACTGGTTCGGCCCTGGCCTGCAGGCAGGCATTATAGCCCATCTTTTTATCGGGCCGGACCCGACAATTTCCCAGGGACAGGTCAAAGATGACTGCGGTGGGCACGGTCGGCACCCGGGTAATGGCGACATCAAAACCCTGTCCCCGTTCTTCCAGGAACTCCATGACCCCGCCGGCGGCATCCAGTCCGAAGGCGCTGCCGCCGGTGAGCAGCACGGCCTGAACCTCGTTAACGATGTGATAATTGGTCAGGGCGTCCAGTTGTCGGGTCCCGGCTGCCGAGCCGCGCACATTCACACTGCCGATGGTGTCAGGCGGGCACAGGATGACCGTACAGCCGGTCAGACTTTTGAAATCACTGACATGGCCTACTAAAAAGCCTGGTACCTGGGTAAGGGTTCCGGCCGTCATTTTTTACCTCAACTCGGCTTCAGTTAGGGGGCAATCTGCAACTGACCATTCTTAATGGTTAAAATCTTGATTTCCAACTCTGCTTGTCGCTGGAAATCAAAGCCGCGAAACCAGGGCAGGCCGGGCACCCGATCCCATGCCGTCAACCGCCGGGCTAAATCAGCGCGACTCAGGCCGGAGTAGTTTTTTAGGACGTCAGCCAAAAGCTTAATTGTACTATAGCCCTGAGCCGCCAGGTATTGGGGAGTCTGATGATAACGCGCCTGATAGGCCTGCACAAATGCCTGGACCTCCGGGTCCGGGTCCCCGGCAAAGAAGGCCTCAGGAAACAGGATGCCCTCCAGGGCCGCGGCATTGACTTCTAAGGCTTGCGGCGCATTAATCAGGTTGGTCCCCAGTAACTGGATTCCGGCCAGAGGACCGCCCTTGAGCTGGGAGGCTACAGCCGCGACCTTGGCAGCCTCGTCAGGAATAAACAGGGCCTCAAAGGCTGGGGAAGCATCGGTGGCGGGTTGATAGGCCGCGGCCAGGGTAGCGATCACCCCGGAAAAATCATGAGTGCCTTCCGGGTAGGAGGCCTGGGAGATCAGCAACCCTCCCTGGCCGGCTAGTTCTTCATTAAAAAGTCGAAAGAAAGTCTGCCCATAACCAGATTCCGGATACAGGATGGCAAAACGGCGGACCCCGCGCTGGACCACCATATAGGTCAGCAAGGCTCTCACCTGCATGCGACTGGTCAAAAAGTCCCGGAATACCAAATCACCGGTGGCGGTAATTCCGGCCTTCTGGGTCAGCGTGACAATGGCTAGACCCTGGCGTTGGGCCGCTTGGGCCGCGGCCTCCGCCGTCGCCGAAGTCAACGGCCCGATCAGCGCCAGAATACGTTGATTCTGGGCCAACCTATCGACGGCCTGGGTTGCCAGGGAAGGATAATTCTGACAATCCTCAAAGATTAATTCTACCCCGGCCTGACTTGCGGCCAGCTCCATCCCCTGCCGTACCTGCCGGCCTACTACTTCATAGTCACCGGACAGCGGCAGCAGACAGCCCAGGGCGGGCAGCGCCGGTGCCGCAACCGCGGTTGACTCGGGACCGGTTAATCGTGCCGCGAGTACTGCTTCCGGACTATCAGGAAACCGTTGTCTCAGGGTCGCGCACCAGGCTTGGGCCTGATCCGGTTGTCCGCGCTGAGATTCCAGGCGGATCAGTTGGAGGAGTATTGCCGCGCTCAATGGTTCCTTTGGATAGAGTTCCGCCAGGCGGGTCAATTCCTCGTATGGCGCCTCCTCTAACCACCGGGTTTTGAGATCCCGGAACCACTCGGCATCGCCGACCTCCAGATCTCGTTGCGCCCTGAGCAAAAGGGTAAAGGCCTGAGAGATATTGTTAGTTTTTAGGGCTAGATCAGCTAATAAGGCGTTCGCCTTAAATCGGAGCTGAGGGTTTGGGTCTGAGGCCGTTAGTTCTTCCAGCACCTGGATGGCCAGCTGATACTGCCCCTGTTTGAAATAGGACTGGCCGATACCATAGCGCGCCTCGGCAGCTATGGTGCCCTCGGGCTGGGTGGCCAACAGCCTTTCATAACGGCTGCGGGCCGCGGACCAGTTTCCCCGGATCCCGGATATTTCCGCGCTGCGGAGCCAGGCCAATTGGCGGTGTCGTGCTTGGGGAGAGGTGCGGAGATATTGTTCAAAGCAATTCTGGGCCTCGGCGTAGCGGTGGACCCGATAAAAACCTTCACCCTCCTGGTAAAGCTTTTCCGCCGCCTCTGGGCTACGTGACTTCGGCAGCAGATCGGGCGGGATACAGGCCGCGATCAGAATCAGGGTTCCGAGCGCCACTGCCATCAGGGGTCGGCAATAAGGGCAAAACATAAGGCTGAGATCCTAAACAATAAACAAAAAAAGGGGGGAACGGTAAGTCCCCCACCCTGATTGTCGAGTTGATCAGGTTACTTAACTTCCTCGAATTCGGCTTCGACCACCTCTTCTTCCGGGCCTTTCGGCTTCTCCTGGGTTCCGGCGGTCTCGCCACCAGCTCCGGCCGCGGTTTGCGCATAGATCTGTTCGGCCAATTTGTGGGAAGACTTCATCAGTTCATCGCTGATCCGTTTGATTTCTTCGATATCGGTGCCCCCCATGGCCTGCTTGAGGCGCTCAATGACGTCGTTGATATTAGACTTAACCGCCGGGTCCACTTTGTCGCCCAGTTCCGCCAGGCTTTTTTCAGTGGTATAGATCAAGGTATCGGCTTGGTTCCGGGCTTCCGCTAACTGGCGCTTGCGTTTATCTTCTTCGGCATGGAGTTCGGCATCCTTCGTCAGCCGCTCGATTTCCTCCTCTGTCAGACCGCTCGACGCAGTGATCTTGATGGACTGCTCCCGACCGGTTCCCAGATCTTTGGCCGAAACATGAACGATACCATTGGCGTCAATGTCGAAGGTGACCTCAATCTGGGGAATACCCCGGGGGGCCGGGGGAATGCCGACCAACTCAAAACGTCCCAGGGTCTTGTTGTTCTCCGCCATCTCGCGCTCCCCTTGGAGCACATGGATACTGACGGCGGGTTGATTGTCGGCCGCAGTGGAAAAGATCTGACTGCGTTTCGTCGGGATCGTGGTGTTCTTTTCGATCAATTTGGTAAATACGCCGCCCAAGGTTTCAATACCCAGCGACAGGGGAGTGACATCCAAGAGCAGCACATCTTTAACTTCGCCTTTCAAAACCCCGCCTTGGATCGCGGCGCCGATGGCTACCACCTCATCCGGATTGACGCCTTTATGAGGTTCTTTGCCAAAAATCTCTTTGACTTTTTCCTGAACCTTGGGCATCCGGGTCATGCCCCCGACCAGGATGACCTCATCAATGTCCCGCGGTGACAGATTGGCGTCCTTCAGGGCTATGCGACAAGGCTCTACCACTTTGCCAATCAGGTCATCCACCAGAGCTTCCAGTTTGGCCCGCGACAATTTAATCACCAGGTGCTTGGGCCCGGTCGCATCCGCGGTGATAAACGGTAGATTGATTTCGGTTTCTAGGGAAGTTGAAAGTTCCATCTTGGCCTTTTCGGCGGCTTCCTTGAGACGCTGTAAAGCCATCCGATCCTGACGCAGGTCAATGCCCTGGTCCTTGCGGAATTCGTCGGCTAAATACTCAATTATCCGTTGGTCAAAGTCATCGCCGCCCAAGTGCGTGTCGCCATTAGTCGATTTGACCTCGAAAACCCCTTCGCCGATCTCCAGGATGGAGATATCAAATGTACCGCCGCCTAAATCAAAGACGGCAATTTTCTCATCTTTTTTCTTATCCAGACCATAGGCCAAAGATGCCGCCGTAGGCTCGTTAATAATCCGCAACACGTTGAGCCCGGCGATACGGCCGGCGTCTTTGGTGGCCTGCCGCTGTGAGTCATTAAAGTAGGCCGGGACCGTAACTACTGCATCGGTGACTTTTTCCCCCAGATATTCCTCCGCCGTCTGTTTCATCTTGGTGAGGATCATGGAGGAGATTTCCGCCGGGCTGTGCTCTTTGCCCAAGATTTCCACATGGGCATCACCATTGTCGCCCTGAACAATTTTATAGGGTAAGATTTTGATATCCCTTTGCACCTCAGGGTCGGCATATTTTCGCCCGATCAGACGTTTGACCGAAAATACCGTATTCTGAGGATTGGTCACCGCCTGGCGTTTAGCAATCTGGCCCACCAGACGTTCGCCGCTATCGGTAAAGGCGACCACCGAGGGGGTGGTGCGGCTGCCTTCCACATTAGGAATAACTTTGGGATCTCCCCCCTCCATGATGGCCACGCAGGAGTTAGTGGTACCTAAATCAATGCCAATGACTTTTGCCATGTTTTATATTCCCTCCCCAAAAATAATCAAATTATATATTTTTTTTATACCTTAACATCTATCCGGCTAGAGGCCGCGCACGTATTACGGGCTACCACCACCATTGCTGGCCGCAATAGTCGATTCTGCAGAAGATAGCCCTTCTGAAGCTCCTGAATTACGGTCTGATCCTCTACCTCAGAATTTTCTTGTTGCATTACTGCATTATGAAAGGCCGGGTCAAATTTCTCTCCCAAGGCCTTAATCTGGGACACCCCGAACTTAGCCAGGGCCTGTAGAAACCCCCGCAACACCATCTCGACCCCCTCCAGCAGGGCCGGTGGGGCGTCTTGTTGGCGACCATGTTCCAGAGCCAGCTCCAGGTTATCCACGACCGGCAAGAGCTCCTTGATTAACGATTCGTTGGCAAACTGCACCAAATCGGTCCGTTCTCGTTCCTGACGTTTTTTGAGATTTTCCACTTCCGCGGCCAGCCTGAGCATGCGCTCATAATTTTGCTGTGCTTCTTGGGTTTTCTCCTCTAATTGTTGGAGAATGGTGTCCTGATCAATTTCTGCGGCCACGGCCTCAGTATCTTCAGTTGTTGATTCTTGCATCGGTTCGGCGTTGATTTGGAATCCATTATCCTTGGTTTCAGTCATGCCTACAAAACTCCTTCCCTTTGCAGGGCTCCTTTCCGCTAGTCATAGTCCCATTTAATTTAAAGATAAGTTGGAAATTCAAAATATCCAGATCAGCTATCAATGCCCTGCCTGCCGACGAATAACCGCAGTGAATTACATCTGCAATTTATTGAGTAATACACTGACCAGATATGCAGTATATTTTACTACCGGGACTACCCGGGCATAATCCATCCGCATCGGTCCCATTACGGCTAGTGATCCTGCCGGGGATTGGCCCCGTTGATAGGCCGAGGCCACCAGACTGAGTTCGATATCCGGAAAATGACCTTCCGGCCTGATAAAGACCTGGACTCCCTTGGCTTCCAGGCTGCGATCGAGGAGATCGATTAACTGGTGCTTCTCTTCAAAAGTGGCAAACAGGGCACGAATTTTATCAATTTGGGCAAATTCTGGGTAACCTAAAAGCTGACTGGTGCCTTCAATATACAGCTCGCCGCCATCCTCATCCTGAAGGGCCTGCTGACTCAAACTCAAGGCTTGCGGAAGCAGGGTGTCAAACCGGGATTTTTCCTCTTCGATCTGGGCCACTACCCGGCTGCGGGCCTCCACCAAGGTCAGATTTTGGAACAGGCTATTGAGATAGCGGCTGAATTTATCCAATTGATCCTGACTAAATTGTTCTTCGCTTTCGATAAACCGGTTGACCACCAGGCCGTCCTGGGAAACCAGCACCACCAGGATATTTTTCCCGCCCATGTCAATGAATTGGATATGCCGGATACGCGTGGCGCCCAAGCGGGGGGCCCGTACAATGGCTAAGTGCCCGGAAACCGCCGATAAAATTCGAGAAGTCTGCCGCAGCAGGTCTTGAAGTTCGGTGGCCGGCGGTATAAAGCCGCTTTCAATCTGTTTGCGGACCGCTACCCCCAAATCCTGAGTGGGCAAAATATGATCGACATAATAGCGAAAACCCAGCGGAGTCGGTATTCGACCCGCTGAGGTATGGGGTTGCGTCAAAAAGCCCTGCTCTTCCAAATCCACCATCAGGTTTCGGATGGTGGCGGCGCTGAGAGCTAAACCCGATTTTTTCGCCACGGTTCGGGAACCGACTGGCTCGCCGGTTAAAATATATTGGATGACTACCGTGTTTAAAACTGCGGTATCCCTTTCTCCCTGGGTGCCCATCTTGCTCTCTTCGTTGCCTAAATATATAATCTTAATAAAATTAATAATGTCTCCGATTTTTGTCAAGGGTTAAAGCTGATTATCTAAAGACCAGGGCAAGCTTGGCCCAACGGTTGGGGACCACCAAGGGGGTAAAAAGACTTTGACAGCCTGTTGTGCAAGATGATAAACAAATCACCAGATTAGAAAAAACTTGGGTAGTATTCATCCGGAAACCTTAGATCTTCCCTACTCCATTGAGGGAAAGGGTGAGGTGAGGGTGATTAAGCTTTGCAGATTAGTACTTTTTACCACTCACCCGAACCCTCTTCCCGCCAGCGGGGAGAGGAAATTATGGAATTTCCGGATGGACACTAGGGAAGTAATTAAAGGAAAAGTTCAGAAAGTTCAGAGGTTAAGATTTTATGGCCAATAATAGAGTAGGAGTTTATGTCGATTCCATGAATATTGTTCGCAATGGGGGCTATGGCATGCGTTATGAAGTGCTGAGAAGATTTGCCAGCCGTAATGGCGACGAAGTCGTCCGTCTTAATGCTTATGTGGCCCTGGATGAGGAGCGGGCGAGCTCGGATCCCAATTATAAGACCACCCTCAATTTTATTTCTACCCTGCGCGACCTGGGTTTTAAAGTCATTGAAAAGCCGATCCGCTGGTTCACCGATGATGCCGGCCGGACCTATGGCAAGGCCAACGCCGATATGGATATGGCCCTGGATATTATTTCCCAATCGGACCGATTGGATGTGGTTTATCTGCTTACCGGTGATGGTGATTTCTGTAATGTCGTTACTATGGTGCAAAATAAAGGATGTCGGGTCGAGTTGGTGGCCTTTTCCAATGTTTCGGCTAACTTGCGCCGCGAGGTGGACCTGTTTGTCTCCGGCTATCTGATTCCCGGCCTGTCGCCCACCCAACCGCCCCAGCCCACTGGCCCCCGCTGGGGCGAACCGGGCAGCCGGGTACGGGGGGTGTGCACCAAGTATCTTCCTGACAAGGCGTATGGTTTTTTACGTTTTATCCATAACTTAGGCAAGCTCTGGGTTACTGATACCCGTCAGGAAGACTCGCCTTATACCTCGGTCTTTTTTATGGAAAAGGACCTGCCGGGCGGGGTTTATCCCGAGGACCTGCCCAGTCGGGATCACATTTTTGAATTTACCCTGGTGGAAGGGGAAAAGGGACTGATCGCTTCTGACATCATCCTGGTTTATCAATATCATTCTTAAGTGAAGTTTCCTAATCGTCCAACTTAAGCATAGGAGAAAGGCTAGATGACCAAAGAGTTGACCGTGTTGTTTGTTACCCCGGAAGCCGTGCCCTTTGCCAAGACCGGCGGCTTGGCCGATGTGGCTGGAACTTTACCCTTAGCCTTGCAGAGACAGGGTTTGAAGCTGCAAGTGATCATGCCGCTGTATGGCATGATCAAGCAAGGGGAGCATTCCTTGTCGTTAGTAGCCGAAAACTTAAAGGCTAATTTGGGTCCCAACCTCTTGGAGTTTAATCTGTTTAAGGCCACCTCGGGAGGAGTGCCCTTCTACTTTGTGGAACGGGATGAATTTTACGAACGCAGCCAGCTATATGGAACATCGCGGGGAGATTATTTTGACAATTTAGAGCGTTATACCTTTTTAGCCCGCAGCCTCTTACCGATCTGCCTGGCTCTGGATCTTAAACCAGATATCGTCCACTGTCATGACTGGCAGTCGGCGCTGGTTCCCGTCTATATGAAAACCGACTGGTCCTGGTTGGCACCCATGGCCGACAGCGCTTCGGTTTTTACCATTCACAATCTGGCCTATCAAGGACTGTTTGACCGCGCTAAATTCCCCCTATTGGGCCTGGATTGGTCGCTGTTTTCTATCGATGGCCTGGAATATTACGATAGCATCAATTTATTAAAGGGCGGCATCATGTTTGCCGACACCATCACCACGGTCAGCCGCCAGTACAGCCGGGAAATTCAAACGCCCGAGTTTGGCTATGGCCTGGAAGGGGTATTGCAATCCCGGGCCGCGGTACTTACCGGCATTGTCAATGGCGTAGATTATAGCAACTGGGATCCGGCCACCGATCCGCTGCTGGTCGCCAATTACCATCCTCAGAGTTTGGCCGGCAAGGCCAAGAACAAACAGGCTCTGATGGAAAAATATGGACTGGCTAGCAAATTAGCTGCGGCCCCCTTGTTGGGCATGATCTCCCGCTTGGCGGACCAGAAAGGCTTTGATCTGGTAGCCTCGGTCCTCCCAAAATTGCTGGCTCAGGATGTGACTCTGGTCATTTTAGGCACTGGAGAGGAAAAGTATCATCAACTCCTTACTCAGGAGGCCCAAAAATACCCTGGCAAATTAGGGGTTAAAATTGCCTATGATAACACCTTGGCCCACCTGATCGAAGCCGGAGCGGATCTGTTTCTCATGCCCTCCCGGTATGAACCTTGTGGACTTAATCAGATCTATTCCATGAAATATGGCACCATCCCGGTCGTCCGAGCTACCGGGGGCCTGGTAGATACGGTTGAGCCAGTAGATCTAGCCAAAGGGACCGGCACCGGCTTTCAATTTGAGGAATATAGCCCGGAAGCCTTCCTGGCGGCCCTGCAAGCAGCCATCAGTGCTTATCAGAATAAATCATTATGGAGTAAACTGATGCAAAATGCCATGGCTCAGGATTTTTCCTGGGAGACCTCGGCCCGGGCCTATCTAGAACTTTACCACCAGACTTTGAAGCGCAAAACCACAGAAATCAGGAGAGCCTTATGAAGGAATGTATCAATCGGGAAAACAACCTGAAGTTTTGTAATTGCACGTATGAGCCTTGCGAACGGAAAGGCATCTGCTGCGAATGTCTGCGCTATCATCTTCAGATGGGCGAACTTCCGGCCTGTTGCTTTCCAGATGAGGTGGAGCGCACCTATGATCGTTCTATCGCTCGCTTCCTAAAGCTCCGGCAACAGCAATGATTCAGGCCGCATTGAGGCTTACGCGGTTCAAGGTAGCCTCAAACCCACCGCTTCCGGGTCTAAAGCCGATCAGACCTGGGGGCGGTTAATAATCTTAGATTTTTTAAGCGGGGTCCAAATAAACGGACCATAACGGAAATTTTTACCGGTTAGGGATCCGCAGGGATTCAAATTTTTAATCCAAGCTTTAGGATAAACTGATCATTATCTGACTCTGGCTCAACCATTGGTGCCTTTGTAAGTCTAGGGGTACGACTTAATAACAGATGGGTCTTAAAAGCTTGGGCACCAACGTGAAAAAGTATATACTTTTCAGATGGTTGACCAGCGGTCTAAAGCTTTGCCATAACTATTTAGCCGTTGGCATAATCCTTGAAGTAAAAATCCATACTATTTTAAGAATACTGCCAACCGGAGGGCACCTTGAAAAAGCGGAACAAACGCACGATGATCGTCGGAGATCACCAAATCTCGCCGTTGACTGAACATATCTTAGACCGCATGGGCAGAGAAGGGCTGATTATCCGTCAACGTCTGGAGCAATTTTATCAGCATCGCTCTAACCTAAATCAGCCTCTGGGCAATAATTCACCGAATGACGCGGCACCGATAGAATTTTTCGACAATCAGAGCGGTTAGGGTTTGCTCAAGCATCCATGTTCTACCTTATGATTTTGGCTTAAAGCATTAGACCAAACCTGGAGAGTTGGCAGATTTTAGATCTCAGCTTGCTGGAGTTTAAGAAAACACTTGAATTAAGCCAGGTCACGTGCTAAAAGAGCAATGCCTTCTTCCTACCCGGAAGCATCAACTAAATAAAACTGGTACTTGGGTTTGGGAAGATCTGGCAGCGGAATTAGCCCTTTAAATCATGGATAGTATAAATAAGGAGAATTGGTCTTGCGTCTGCAAAGGTTGGGTTTAATTTTTCTCCTGGTACTTTGGGCGGTTTCCGGATGGCACGTGTGGTAAGCCCGCCTGGCCCGGGCCTCAGAGGCGGGTGAAATTCTCCTGGCTCGGGGCACCAAGCTTTACCTTGACGGTCAATATCGTGAAACCCGGGAACAGATTCGCACCCTGGGCAAATCTAAGGCCAAGTTATGGTGTCAGGATGAGAGTGTGCTGATCTTGGGAGAGCATACCACTTTAGAAATTGCTCAATATTTAATAGATGCGGCCAAGGGTCGGCGGCAAAGTCTGTTGCGCACTTTGACCGGGGAAATGCGGTTTGTGGTCCATAAATTCTTCCAGGCCCCAGAGCCGGATTATACCATTGAAACCCCGACGACGATTATCGGCGTCCGCGCTACCGATGGGGTGGTAGAAATTGCCACCGGGGATCAGGTCTATCTTTTGGAGGCCATTAACCCCTTGTAGTTAAAGAATAAATCAACCAGCGGAGTGCTCGACCTGAAACCTATGAACTTTGCCATCTGCCAAGCCCACCAAGCTTTTCAGGTTAAGCCGATTACTCCGGCCATCTATCAGCGCTTAACCAAGGAGTTCCAGTTGAGCCACGATACTGATCCTGAAAACTTGGTGCAACCACCGCCGCCCTTACCGGCAGGAGTTGAACCTGGCAAACCCGCGACGATTCTCCCTCCGGCAGATCAAGCGCCGTTTTCGGTAATCCATCCAGGGTCTAAGAAAAGTCCCCGGCCATCACCGCCTCAGCCTCACAGTCCACCCTCAAGTTATTAAAATTATCCGAGGTAATCGGCTAGAGGTATGGCGATCTATTACCCCAATGCCGAGGAGATGCTGCCGGCCTACTTGGCCTGTTCCAGGCGTTGGTGGTATTGGCAAGCCTTAAATTTTAACTGGCGCCGGAGGAGATTGATCTTGAGATCCGGAAATTCAATGAGGAGATGATCGAATCTGTTACATTCTTTAAGTTCTGGACATTCATAACAATGTTCAATATGACGCTGACGGGCGCAGATACGGATGGGGCAGTTTTCCAGTCCGCGTCCTCCCTTACAACCCGGGCATTCGGTATGCGATAGGAACCAGTTGATTCCTTTGCGGAATTCAGAGAAACTAAACCCCTCCCCATCGGGGAAACAATGTACCCACCAATCGGCCCGAAAGCGATCTATATATTCCTTCAACTGCGAGACGGTTTCCAAAAAATCACGGTTTCCTAACTGGCAGTCGTCGCATAGACCACAATAACTTTCTCTGACCATACTCACTCCTGTTTAAGGCAGTAGAGCCGCTTCTATTTGGGCCTCTATTTCGGCATCCGAAACGCGACTCATCTGGATGGCCTCGGCTGGACATTCCGCCGCGCAGATGCCGCAGCCTTGACAGACTTCGGTTTGGACCTCGGGTAGCCCGGAGGTTTTTAGGCTTACCGCTCCAAAAGGACAGACTTCCAGACAATGCAGGCAGTGGCTACATTTGCCCGGAGCAATGGCCGCGGCCATCTCGCCGCTGAACAGTTCATTCTGAAATAGAATACGGGAGGCGCGAATGGCCGCGGCTTGGGCCTGAGCTACGCTTTCTTCCAGCGTTTTGGGATAATGAGCCAGGCCGCACAAGAAAATCCCCTCACAAACGGCATCGACCGGGCGTAACTTCTGATGGGCCTCCAGGAAAAAGCCTTCCAGAGTTTGGGATACCCCCAGTAATCGAGCTAGCCGGTCACTGCCAGCCGCGGGTTCGATTCCGGTACTTAATACCACCAGGTCCGCTCCCAGACTCATTTCTTGTTCCAAGAGCTCATCCCAGACTCCGATTTTTAGCTGTCGTCGTTTGGTCATGGTTAAATGCGGGGGGCGTTCCGGTTCATAAGGAATAAACTCCACCCCCAGTTGTTTGGCTTCTTGGTAGTAGACTTCTTGCAAACCATAGGCCCGTAGATCACGATAAAGCACGGTGACCGCGCTTAGCGGATAACGCTCTTTGAGCAGGATGGCGTTTTTCAGGGCTTCAGCACAGCAGATCCGGCTGCAATAAGGGTGTTCCGGCTCCCGGGAACCGACGCATTGGATCATCACCACCTGTCGGAGTTTTTGCAAATCCGGCTCTTTGGCCTTAATTCTCGCTTCCAGCTCCAGTTGGGTGAGAATCCGCGGATCGCTGCCGTAGAGATAGCGCCCCTGAGGATCAAAGGGTTGGCCGCCGGTAGCGACGATGATGACCCCATGGTTAAGCCAGCGTTGCTGTGGTCCAGCAGCACTTTGCTGACTAATCAAGGTCCGGAACTTACCAACATGGCCAGTAACCTGGACCGCTTCCGTCTGAATCAAGACTTCTATATGGGGGTGACGATAAACCTCGGTTCTCAGCTCCTGGAGAAATTTTTGGGGATTATCACCCTCTAGCGTGAAGTATAGCTGCCGCGCCAGTCCGCCTAACTGTCGGTCACGCTCCACTAAATAGGTTTGAAAACCCTGATCGGCAAGGGTAAGGGCGGCGCTCATGCCGGCGACCCCGCCTCCCAGGACTAATGCCTGGCGGTTGACAGGAAAACCTCGGGGCTGAATCGGCTTCAGCACCCAAGCCCGACCCACTGCCATGGCAACGATATGCTTGGCCTTGGCCAGGGCTGCTTCCCGATCATCATGATGCACCCAGGAACATTGTTCGCGGATATTGGCAAAGGCAAAGTAGCCCGGATTGAGACCAGCCTCGACCAGCACTTGGCGAAACACCACTTCATGCGTGCGCGGCGTACAGGCCGCCACCACGACTCGATTGAGTCCTAAATCCTTGATGGTTTCGGCCATCCGCTGAGTGGAATCCACTGAACAGGTAAACAGGTTGTCTTCTACATGGACTACGCCGGGCAGCTCCGAGACCGCCGCGGCTAGTTTGGGGATCTCAATAACTTTGGCAATATTGGTACCGCAATGGCAAAGAAATACCCCGATGCGGGGCGGATAGTCGGCGACCTGGCCAGGCCCCGGCATCTTGATCGGGGCCGGCAGCAGCCGGGCACTGATGGTCAATAACTGTGAAGCCACCGCCGCGCTGGCACTGGCCGTGGTAACCGCTTCCGGGATATCCATAGGTGCGCGGGCCGTGCCGCAAATCAATACGCCTGGTCGCGCCGTGCAGGTCGGCATTAAGGTTGCAGTCTTGACAAAGCCGTATTCATCTAAATCTATGCCGAGCTGATCGGCCCACTGTTTAAAGCTGTCTTTGGGCCTCAGGCCGATGGCCAACACCGCCAGATCAAACGACGCGGCTTGCGGCCGGCCGTAAGCGTCGGTATAGCGGAGTTCAACGCCGCCGCGGCTCTGGGGCTGCACCGCGGTCACCCGGCAGCGGACTAATTTAATCCCGTGGTCTTGGGCCTGCTGGAGATAACGTTCAAAGCCCTTGCCGTGCGTCCGCATGTCCATATAAAAAACGGTGGCGTCAACCTCCTCGGGGCTGATTTCTTTGGCCACCAGTGCCTCTTTGAGGCTGGCCATGCAACACACCGCCGAGCAATAGGCCACGCCCTGCCGCGCATCCCGCGAACCTACGCATTGGATAAAGGCGAGGCGCTGGGGAGGGGTCTGATCGGAAGGCCGGAATAACTTGCCAGCATGGGGACCGGTGGCGCTCAGCAGACGCTCAAACTCCTCGCTGGTCACCACATCAGGATTTTCATAGCCGGGGAAATTATGGGCCGGAGCGGCACCGACCCCGGTCGCCATAATTATCAACCCAAAGGGCCGCACCACCATTTCCGCGGTTTGCTGCAGATCAATGGCGTTGGCTTGACATACCTTTATACAGGCTTCACATTTTTTGCCCTGAAAATAACGACAGGCTTCGGGGATGATATAGGCCGCTAACGGCACCGCCTGAGGAAAAGGCACGTGGATCGCCTTGGTGGAGCTGAGGCCCAGATTATAGGGGTCAGGGATTTTCCGGGGGCAAACCCGGGTGCATTCTCCACAGCCAGAGCACTTGCTGATATCAACGTAACGCGGCCGACGGCTTAGGACTACCTGAAAATCTCCAGGTTGACCCTCAATTTTCAAGACCCGGGTCAGGGTCAAAATCTCAATCAACGGATGGCGGGCGATTTCGAGCATGCGGGGCGAAAGGATGCACATTGCACAATCGTTGGTGGGGAAGGTCTTATCCAACTGGGCCATCCGTCCGCCGATAGAAGGACCGGACTCTACCAAAGTGACCGGCAGTCCGACCGCGGCCACATCCAAGGCGGCCTGCATGCCGGCAATACCCCCGCCGATTACCAGCACCTGCTTGCTGGCGACTTGCTCTAAAGGCCGAAGCCTGCCCATCTAACTTTAGGTCTCCTTTTCGGTGGCAAAATCCAATTCCGAGGCCAATTGCACCAGAATTGCCCTGAGATCTAGGTCTTCTGGGGATGCGGAAATTACCCGGGCAATGAAACGGCGCCGGAGTTCCTGGATTAACTGTTCACCCCTGGCCAACTGCGCGGCTCGTTCCTCGTCAATCATACCGGTGCGAATGGCCAGGTTGCGTAAGCCCTGGATAATATCCAAGAACCGGACGTCCTGGGGGCACTGAAAAGAGCAATTGGCGCAACAGGCACAATACCACAGGGTCGGGGAGGATAACAGCGGCTCCCGCAAACCGTAGAGCACCTGGCGAATGATCCGGCTGGGACTGAAGCTGGGCTCGATCTCACTCACCGGGCAGGTAGCGGTACAGACCCCGCAAGAAAAGCAGCGCAGCAAATGCTCGCATCCCGGTTCCTGGGCCACCTCATCCTTAAAATAGGGGTCTAGAGCTTGAATATTTAAGGTCTCAGCCATTTTTTCATCCCTGCTGCTGTTGGCCTTTAAACCAAGGTAATGGCTCCAGTGGGGCAGTGGTCGGCGCATTTATTGCATTTTTCGGCAGCCTGGACCAAGCGGGTACAAAGCTCCTGATGAACCACTACCGCGGTGCCATTGACCACATGGAAAACCACCTTATCCTGGGGCCGGGGTCCTCTGCCCAAGCGCGCCTCGTCACAATTACCCAGGTGATATTCGCATACCGCCACACAGATGCCGCAGCCGTTGCACTTGTCCTGGTCAATCAGCATCCCCGCCGTGATCGCGGCTTCGGCAGGTCCCAGTATTTCATGCAGGGCCTCAATGAATCCGGCGTACTCCGGTTCATGCAGCACCGGGCAATCTTCCGGCGACAGATCCCGGGAGACCAACAGAGCGGCGAATTCCGCACAGGTCATGCCACACTGTCCACAATCAGTGCGAGGCAAAAATTCCAGGACTTCCTCAACCGTGGCCATTATTGGACCCCTACCCAGTCGCCTCCCAGATGGTCATGGACCCAGAGGTTTTCCAACCTAAAACTGCGATATTGACACATCTCCCCCAACCAAGGACTGGCTTCGCTCCCAGTCTGGAGATAATAGGTAGCCTTGGCGATCTCGGGGTTAATCAGGTTGAAGTTGTCAATTACCCGGGTTCCGGCTTTCAACAAGGTGCGACAGCGGCCTAAGTGCTTGCTCCAATTAATTTTATCAGTGATTTTAGGCAGGTTATAAATAGCTAGATCAGCCCGGGCCCCGACACTTAAATGCCCGCGATCCTTAAGACCTAACAGCCGAGCTGGCAAGGTGCGGGTCATGTTGATCCAGTCTGCCAAGGAGTATGCCCTGTCTCCCAACTCAGTTCCCCAATCTTGCAAACGGGCCCTGGGGTCTGTCAGCCAGGAGAACATCCGGGCATATCCGCTTACCGGGGCCTGAAACGGGCCGGCGCCGGAAAAGGCCAGATTAGCGCCCTGGTATTGCAAGGCCAGCTCCAAGGCTCGCGCCGCGGCACCTTTAGAAGGGCGGGGGCAAAGATCCAAGGGATGGAAAAAACCCATATTGATCTGCACCGGCAGATTAGGCCAACTTTCGTAACCTGACGGTTGCATCAATCCCAAATCCGCAGTACCACCTTGCTCCAAATGATTTAGGGCCGCCTGCACTAGCTCGACCTCGGTCAGGGCCGGACCCAAGGCCGCGAGATGAAAGGCCGCGGGCTCGGGTAAGGGCTGGCGCAGCAGTTCCGGGCTGGCCTCGAGGGTCAGAGGGCAGTTCTGTCTTTGGGCCAGGCTAGCCAGAATTTCCACGAGATTTTCGGTGGCAATGTTACGATGCGCATAATAATCCTGTCGGAACCGGACATAAGGCTCCGTGATCCGCACATTCAGGGCGCGGGTCTGCTCGACCAGGAATTGAATATTCTGTTCGACTTCGCCTAATTGTTCCGGCGCTCTAAGCCACTTATCCAGATCACGGAGGTTTAACGCTAAGGACGCCGAAGTGTCAACTATAGGCAGGGCGCTGAGTTCGCGATGCACATATTTGGCGGTATATAAGGTTAAAAACGGCTCATGGACATGGGTATATCCCAAACCGGCGTATAATTCGCCGATCTGCTGCGGCGAGGGCAACCGGCCCCACAAACGCAGCATATTCAAACCATAGGTGGCCACCTGACCGCGCAGGTCAATCCCCCCGGCCAGCACCATTTGCCCCTGAGCATCAATGACCAGATCAACTTCTGCTAAAGGGGCGACGAGCCGCTCGCCCTCGACGTAGAGGTCTCCCACCTCCCCATCCCAACCTTGGGCAGGATCATATAGGTGGCCTTGAGCAATTTTGAGACGCATAAGCCAAATAACTGGTTTTTACAAGAACCACACCGATAGAAAAATTGCTACCGGCCGTTCGGTTAGCCAAGAAACTGGCGTAGGCTAATTATGGTTATTCTTGCTCAACCGTGGCTCGAATCAACACGATGTCATCCAATGGCACATCTTTATGATTTTCGCGTACGGTTAATTTGACGGTATTCATCCGTTCCACATTACCGAAACCCTCAATGACTTTGCCGAATACGGCATAGCCATATTCTTGGGGTTGAGGTCCATGATGATCCAATTTGGGATTATCCACCATATTAATAAAGAATTGCGCCGCGCCACTTTTTATAGGGAAGGCCCGAGCCATGGCCAGGGTGCCGCGTTTATTCTTTTCGCCATTATTGGCTTCATTGTCAATCGGCGGATGGGTCGGGGAGCGATAGACCATACCCGGCTCAAAGCCGCCGGTCTGCACGATAAACATAGGAACGACGCGGTGAAAGAGCAGACCGTCATAAAATCCCTCTTTGACATAGGTTAAAAAATTAGCCACCGTAATCGGGGCTTTGTCGGGCCATAACTCTACTTTAATCGGCCCCATGGTCGTTTCCAAGCGCACCACAGGATTTTTTCCAGTGGTTTCAGCCATCATTTATCCTCCTTACTTAACTTCTCTAGACTGGGTTCAGCGCGGTTGCTGAACCGCAAGCTTCAGCCTCCAGTGCTTCCGCCCAGGATCTGCTCCAGATCTGCCAGAACCTGATGATCAGGGCGCAACGGAGTGGAAATCAGCTTCTGCAACTCCACCGGCAGACCATCCATGCGATAGGCCACCTCTTCGGTTTCGATGCCGGAGAGGGCCACGGGAAATACTACCTGAGCCTTGGCGGTCGTCCGGTTGGCAAACGGCGACAACACTATAATCGGCACCCGACGCTCTTTGAGAGCCTGGACCTGGTCCTCCGACATAAACCAGAACAGATCAGCGCCAGTCACCAACAATGCATCCACTTCGCGCCAATCCACGGGGGTAGGATGGCTGCTCAGACCTGAAGCAGCCCCAAAATCCGGGGCGTAGGGACTGCCGGTTTCTCTGAGCAGTAGATGATAAAGACCGACGGAATTAAAATCGCTGGCCAGCGGAAACAGGCTAAAAGGCACCCGAGTATTTAGCCATACGACTAGACGGGCCAGACCTTCCCAAAGTTTTCGGGCCGGACCGTAGCTGACCCCACGGCCCACAAAGATGGCTCCAAAGCTGGCCTCGGAGAGTAATTTGACCAGTTTCTTGGTTCCTTTGACCCGCTTTGGCGGTTCTTGCCCTTCAATCAAGTAGGCGGCTAGCCCTTGCAGCAACTCCAGTTCCTGTCCGGGATCAATCTGAATAAAGGGTTTGCAGAATTTGGCAGTTTCGGTGGGGTAGATATCCACGGCGGCTATCTGCCGCTCTTCCGCCCCCCGTTCGGTAAATCGCCCCCGACTGAACACGGAATAGCGGACTACATGCCGGGGGCAGGAATGGATCGGATTAGCGCCCCAGAACAAGATAGTATCGGCCTCATCGCGGATCTCTTCCAGGGGCGTCCAGTAAAGTCCATGCCGGGCCAAGGCCTCGTAATAGGGGGCCATAAAAGCCAAATCGCCCGGTTCCAAGCGGGCCTGCCAACGGCGGGCCAGTCGGAGTGCGGCCTCTTGGGCCCAGGAACCATTATTGGTAAGACCATAGACTAAGGGACGTCGAGCCTGGATGAGAATCTTACCGGCTTCTTCCAAGGCCGCGTCATAAGATATGTCAAAGGCTCGCCCTTTACGCCGCACTTGCGGGGCCAGAAGGCGGCGGCGGTCCTTTTTGGAGTGGAACTTCTTGGTGGCAATGAACTTATTGACCCCCCAGAGACAGACATTGGCCACCTCGATAACCCGGTCGCCTTCGACCGTTACGTCCAGATCATCACATAAACACCCACAGCCCGTGCAGATAACTGATTCGATCATTGCTGCCCTTTGGTTATCGAGGCGCAACCGACATGAGCACCACTCCACAAAACCGAAATTATAAATATAACATAAAATTTTATAAATGGAGCTAAAATCTATTGGATATCCTATAACAAGTTTAATTTATTGACTATATTGGTAAGCCAGCCTGGTCGGTCAATTTAGCTGGGAGACAATCGGGGGGTAGCCTGGGTAAGGGCAGGAAGGTAAAAGATTGATAAACCAGAGGAACAACCAAGTATTAAACCATTGGTCCCGCAAGTGGCCCTGCAAAACCGGAACTCCAAATCTCCGATGCCTGTTCTACCACCTGACGGAGGCGAGGAAAGGCTTGACCGGGCGGCTGGGCCAGTCGATCTCGGAGGGCAGCCAGGGCCGCGGGAAGGTATTGGGCAAATTGGGGCTTGCCCTTAACCCGGGTTAGAAAGCCAAAGGCTCCCAAAATCTGCAAGTTGCGGCAGATAGCCAAATAATTATACTGTTCGATAAAGGCGCCTTCATCCACCGGCAGGTAATCTTTGACGAGTTTCAGATAGTCTTGCAAAAGTCGCGCTTGCCAGTTCAAGGGCAGGGCCACATAGGGGTCGAGGAGCAGGGCGGCCAGATCGTAAGGTAGCGGCCCCAGCCGACTGCCCTGAAAATCGATCAATCTCAGGCAACCGGCCTTGATCATCAGATTGCGGGACTGGAAGTCGCGATGCAAAAAATAGCGGTTGCCGGGGGGCAGGGCCAGGGCCAGCAATTGGCCAAAATCGGCCTGCAAATGCTCTGGGGTTATGGCCATCCCTAAAAAACCCTGCAAAAAAGCCCGCACAAAATAGTGGCATTCCCGCTCCCGGACCAATTTGTGGTCATAAGCCGGGGTATCGAAACACCAGGCCGGGTCGAAACCCTGGTGGCCCTCGATCTGCAGGCGCACCAGGAGCTTGAGGGCCTGATCATACCAGGCTAAAACAGCTTCGGGGGCGGGCCGGGCCTGGACCTCGTCCTGCAGGTCCCGGTCTCCCAAATCTTCTAATAAAAACCAGCCTTCTTCTCGACAATAATGGTAGATTTCCGGCACCGGCAGGCCGCGCTGCCACAGATAACGCCCGATATAAAAATATGAATCATTTTCAGTTACCAAGGCCCCCGGCGGGTTGGGCTGGTAGAGCAAGACCAGAGGCCGCTCCCCGTTAGGAAGGCGGAAAAACCGGCGGTCGGAGCCATCGCCACTTAGGGGCACCAGGTCTTGGAGCTGCCCGCCATTATCAGCTACTGCCTGCCGTAAAGCCGCGCTAAAGGGAATTCTGTTCATCGTTCTTATGCCTTTTCTCAGCCTGGATATGAGCTAAACCATACATTGTCCCTGGGCCGAGTGTCGGACCCAAGCCCCCGGCCCGACGATGCAATCGGTCAGGCTGAGATCAGGGTCGATCCGGGCCTGGTCCCAGATCACCGTATTTTGCAGGCGGACCCCAGGCCCGATCTGTACCTGGGAGCCGATACTGACGCCTCCGGCACACCGGACGCCCGCTCCCCAGGTAACCTCCGCACCCACCCAGGGGTCGGTAAGCGGTGGAAAAAATCGGGCGATGCCCGGAACGTCCCCGTTCAACAGTTGCCGGTGTATCTCTCGATAGGTCTCCAAGGTTCCGATATCTTGCCAGAAATGGCCCTGGACGACGTGGGCCGCGACCTGTTCTCCGGCGGCAATTGCTTCCCGATATTGATCAATGATATTAAGGGCAAGGCCCGAGGGCATCAGGTCCAGCAAGCGGGGCGATACCACCTGCACGCCGGTAAAGGCCAGGGGCGGACCGACCGCGTCGGCCGGGGCAGGGTGGCCGAAACCGACGATCTGGCCGGCGGCATTTTCCCAGACGTGGTTAAAACGAGGGCAATCGTGTAACACCAAGGTAGCCAAGGCGGGCTCCTGATGGGCCTGGTAAATTTCGGTCAGATGCAGATCGGTGAGAATATCGCCATTGATTACCAGAAAGGGCTGGTCTCCCAAAAAGTTGGCCAACTTTTTGAGGCCGCCGCCGGTTCCCAGAATCGTCGGCTCGTGGCTGAGATAGACCTGAAGACCGACAGGCCGATGTTGTGCCACAAAGGCTTGCACCGCAGCCGCCTGGTGATGCGTATTGATGCCGATCTGATGAAACCCGGCGACCTGGAGTTGTTCTAATAATAGCCCCAACAGGGGCCGGTTGAGAATCGGGAACAAGGGCTTCGGGAGCCGGTGGCTGAGCGGCCGCAGCCGGGTTCCCAGGCCCGCGGCCAGAATTACCGCCTTCATTTTTTATAGGCCAGCTTCCGCAGGATTTCCTGACGCCAGCTTTTGCCTTCCGGGCCTTCGACCCCTTGCGGCCGCAGCCCGTCAATGACCCCCAGAACACCTCGGCCCTGCTCGGTCTGGGCCAGGATCACCTCTATCGGGTTGGCGGTCGCACAGAAGATCTGGCAGACCTCCGGGCACTGCTTGATGGCGTTGAGGACATTGATCGGAAAGGCATTCTGAAGCAGGATATTGAAGGTATGACCGGCGGCCAGGCGACGGGCATTTTCGGTAGCCGCAGCCATCAGCGCCTGATCATTGCCCTCCACCCGGATCAGACAATCGCCGGAGGATTCGCAAAAGGCCAGTCCGAATTTTATCCCCGGCACCCCGCTTACCAAAATTTCATAGAGATCTTCAACAGTTTTAATAAAGTGTGACTGCCCCAGGATAAGGTTAGCGCCTTCCGGGATGAGCAGACGTTCGACTTTGAGTTCCATGCTGGTCCCCTTCCATAAAGATGAGGTTAAGGTTAGCCGCCAGGCAAGCTCCGATAGGCCCTAGTTTTTGACACCCTAACTGATTAGTGCTATTATAATATTGCCAAATCGCTCCTGACAAGCGATAATCGGTGGAGACCATTGCGGTTGCCAGAATTTCTAGCCAGCACACGCCGATCTTCTGATTTCCTGATTTTGCAGGCTAATAACGCTAATGCCTTATAAAGCTTATCCACCGCCCGGAACCCCGTCCAATCCTATGGTGACAAGCCTGGAAAAGACCCTCGTCGCTTTGCACCTAAGGACCAGCGGTGGCCTAGCTAGTTTCTAGAAAGCCATGGATAAGGAGTAAGATGCGTGGTATCGTGGTTTGCTAAAGTCATGTTAATCCTGGTGGCTGGGCTATGTTGCAGTCCTGCAACCGGCGGGGCCGAACCGGTTAAATTGGGATTGTACCTACCCATGACTGGCGCGGCTGCGGCTATGGGGGAAATGGTCTGGGAAGGGGTTCAGGTCGCCCATCAGATGCAGCCCACAGTTCTAGGTCGCCCCATTACCCTGGCCCTGGTGGATACCAAAAGCGACAAGATCGAGGCCGCCAACGCAGTCAGCCGCCTGTTGGAAAAGGACAAGGTAGTGGCGATTATCGGCGAGGTGATCAGCGGTGATACCTTAGCCGGGACGCCGATTGCCGAACGGGCTCGGGTGCCCAATATTACTCCTACCGCTACCAATCCCTTGGTCACCCAGAATCGCCGCTATGCCTTCCGGGCCTGTTTCGTGGATAGCTTGCAAGGGCGGATCGCGGCGCACTTTGCCCGGGAGCACCTCAAGGCCCAGCGGGTGGCGGTCATTATTGATCAGGCCCAGGACTACTGCGTCGGCCTGGCCAGCTTTTTCATACGAGAATTTAAAAAGTTGGGCGGTCAGATCGTCTCCATTAGCTATATTCAGACCGGCGATCAGGACTTTACCGCCCAGATTTCGGCCTTGAAAAGCAGTCAGCCCGACCTCCTCTATGCTCCCAACTATTATGCCGAAGACGCCCTGTTGGCCAAACAGGTCCAGGACCTGGGGCTGCGGGTGCCGATCCTGACCGGGGACGGCGCCCAGGTGCCGGAGCTGCTGGCGATTGGCGGTCCGGCGGTGGAAGGCATGTATTTTACCGCTCATTTCCACTGCGAGGCCGCTGCTACCCCTCTGGCCCGCCAATTTATCAAAGCCTACGAGTCAGCCCATAACCAGGAACTGGATGCCTTTACCGCCCTGGGCGCGGATTGTTATTTCCTCCTGCACCACGCCATTGAGACCGCTAACTCTACTAAAGGTGCCAAAATTCGCCAGGCGTTGGCAGCGGCCAAAGATTTCCCGGCCGTCTCCGGCTACATTACCATCGGCCCGGACAATAATCCAATCAAGCAGGTGGTGATTATTCAGGTAAAGGATGGTAAATTTGCCTATGTCACAACCATGGCCCCTTGAGAAGCAGGTTTTCGGTTATCAGTTTTCTGTTAAGGTGGGTAACGCCCAAAGGTACGGTTACCAAGCATTAGGTAATATCGTAGCCGCAGGAATAAATCTAAAACTGCCTTTTTTTATAGTTTACAGAAAACAGAAAACAGAAAACAGAAAACTACCAACTAAAACCCAATGGATAAACGCTTAGTACAAGTCAACATCGAAGACGAGATTCGCAAGTCTTATCTGGAATACGCCTTAAGCGTCATTGTCGGGCGGGCCTTGCCCGATGTCCGGGATGGCTTAAAGCCGGTGCATCGGCGCATCTTGTTTGCCATGTCCGAGATGGGCAATGACTATAATAAGCCCTACAAGAAATCGGCCCGTATTGTCGGCGATGTCATCGGTAAGTATCACCCCCACGGCGACGCCGCGGTCTATGATGCCATCGTGCGGATGGCCCAGGATTTTTCGCTGCGTTATCTGCTGGTTGACGGCCAGGGCAACTTCGGCTCCATTGATGGCGATGCCCCGGCGGCGATGCGGTACACCGAAGTCCGGATGACCCGGTTGGCCCAGGAGTTGCTTCAGGATCTGGACAAAGACACGGTGGATTTCGTCCCCAACTATGACGGTTCTCTGGATGAACCGCTGGTATTGCCGGCCCGGGTCCCCAATCTGTTGATCAATGGCTCCTCCGGCATCGCGGTGGGGATGGCGACCAACATCCCGCCTCATAACCTGGAAGAGGTCTGCGCTGCGCTGCTGGCGACGATTCGCAACCCGAATATCAGTTTGGAAGCATTGCTGGAGATTATGCCGGGACCGGATTTCCCGACCGGGGGCTTTATTTTTGGGGCTAGCGGCATTGCCGAAGCCTACCGCACCGGTAAAGGGATCATCCGGTTGCGGGCCCGTACATTTATTGAGCAGCGGGGCGGACGCGAAAGTCTGATCATCAAGGAATTGCCCTATCAGGTTAATAAAGCCCGGCTGATTGAGCGTATTGCCGAATTAGTCAAGGACAAGAAAATCGAGGGCATCGCCGATATTCGGGATGAGTCTGACCGGGAAGGGATGCGGATGGTGATTCAGCTCAAGAAAGATGAGATCCCCCAAACCATCCTGAACCAGCTTTTCCTGCATACCCAGATGCAGGTTACCTATGGCATCAATCTGGTCGCCATTGTTAATAATCGTCCGGAAATCCTGACCCTCAAAGACCTGCTGGGGGAATTCCTCAACCATCGCCGCGAGGTGATCCTGCGGCGGACCCGCTACGAGCTGCGTAAGGCCGAAGAGCGCGCTCATATCCTGGCCGGGCTCAAGATTGCCCTGGATCACCTGGATCAGGTGATCGCCCTGATTCGAGCCGCGGCCAGTCCCGCGGTAGCCCGTGAGCAGTTGATCGCTACTTTAGAATTGACCGAGACCCAGGCCCAGGCGATTCTGGATATGCGTCTGCAACGCTTAACCGGCCTGGAACGTCAAAAAATTGTCGAAGAGTATGAACAGATCCTGGCTGAT
>Ga0164318_10000021_pt1 | contig 70679 bp, 75 predicted proteins | sample GuaBasSedimGuay9_FD_113734 | JGI IMG/M metagenome (GOLD analysis project Ga0164318, IMG submission 113734) | Subseafloor sediment microbial communities from Guaymas Basin, Gulf of California, Mexico - Guay9, Core 4571-4, 0-3 cm | ecosystem: Environmental > Aquatic > Marine > Hydrothermal vents... | reverse complement strand
TCATCTCAGAAAGTTTCCTGAATGGCTAAAGGGCAGGATAAAAGAGTTTAGGGAATGGTATAACAATTCAAGGTTTCACCATGGTATTATGGATATTCCTGCAAGGGTTTATGGTGTAACCTTGGAAACTTGACTTAACACTGAACTAAGATTTTTAAGTTAAAGCCCTAAATTAATCGTATGAAGATAAATCAACGAAACATAGAAAGAATGATGAAGCAGATGGGCATGCAAATGAGTACTTTGGATGTAGAGGAAGTTATAATAAAGACCAAGGCGAGTGAGATTTTGATAAAAAATCCAGAAGTTGCAAAGATAAGGATAATGGGCAAAGAGATGTTTCAGATATCCGGCGATGTGGAAGAAAGAAAGAGAATAGATGAAGGGGATATAGAGATGGTTGCAAATCAAGCTAATGTAAGCAAGGATGAAGCAAAAAAGGCGCTTGAGGAAGCAAACGGAGACATAGCACTTGCAATAATGAAATTGAAGGGAGAATAGTTTTAAATATAATCTTCAATATAATCTTATGCTTTATCCCGTTTCAATTCTACTCTCCGTAGCTCTATCCTTTTTTACAGTTTTAATTCTTGGGAATAAAGTAAAGATATTCATGGAAAGGATAGGGATATTGGGAATAGATCAACAAAAACCTAACAAGCCAAGAATTGCCACATCTGCAGGCTTGCTTGTAATAAGTGGTATCTTGCTTGCAGGCTTTAGTTTCATAGGTCTGAACACGTTTCTTGGGGCGAACAATCTAAATCTACTTAGCTTATTAGCAGCCTACAATACAATACTAATAATTACATTAGCAGGGTTTCTGGACGATATAAACACAAGAGCCGTTCCAAAGAATGATAAAGGATTGAAGGAATACAGGGTTGGGCTAAAACAATGGCAAAAGGTATTGTTAACAGCACCTGCAGCCATACCCCTAATGGCAATAAGGGCAGGTCATACAATAATGGCATTACCATTTATAGGAAGCATAGATTTTGGCATACTCTATCCGCTTGTCCTTGTCCCAATAGCCGTTGTTTGTGTGAGTAATGCAACAAATATGCTCGCTGGCATGAACGGGTTAGAGGCTGGTCTGGGATTTATTGCAAATTTGACGTTGGGCGTGTATGCACTTACTATAAATCAAAAAGAGGCGGCATTAATAGCACTTACTACAGCATTTTCGCTTTTGGCATTTCTTAGATGGAATTGGTACCCAGCCAAATTTTTGCCGGGAGATAGCTTAACATACCTTATAGGTGCAAGCTTCGTTTCTGCTGTTATCATAGGCAATATGGAAAAATTTGGTATGATAATCTTTTTGCCGTGGATAATAGAGGCATTGTTAAAACTTAGATCGGGCTTCAAAGCAAGGAGCCTTGGCGACTTACAGAAAGATGGTTGGTTAAAAGCGCCATACAAAAAGATATATTCTTTAACACACGTAGTTATGATGCTTGGGAAATTTAAGGAATGGAAGATAACGGTAATCATACTTTCTATAGAGGCAATAATATCCATATCTACACTACTTTTTTATTTAACAACATGATTTGCTTGAGTAGAGATATCTTTAAATATGTTAAACATTAAAATAAAACCAAATCGATAAAAAAGGAGGTAAAAATGGTAGAATTCAAAACTCTGAAAACAAAGGAAGTAAAGTTTGGTAGAAATAACTTTATAGAGGTTGCAAGGAAAAAAGCATTAACCGAGACGGGCGAAGAGAACGAGTTTATATCTGTGTCGAGGGGCTTTTTCTTGCCTGATGGGACGAAGAAATTTAAGAGAAGCATAGCTATACCAAACCAAAAAGAAATTAGAGATTTTATTGCAGAGCAGATAAAGGAGTTATAGCGAGGCAAAGAAGAAGTTATTTTTTTGATTTTGTTTTATTTATTTTTATCATGTTTAGGCATTCCTCTTCCATAAAATGTAAGGCAGCAGGTAATATCAGCGCAGCGGGATTGCGTATATGTTGCTTCATAACATCTTTAATCCTCCCATACAGTATTTTTTCATCATCGCTTCCAAGCCTTGAACAAACTATAATAAATGTTTCCTCTGAAAATATACCACCTTTTTTATGTCTTTCAGCATCTAAAAGCAATTTCAAAGCATCCTTTACATTCATTTCCGGGTCCAAAAGCATGAGTGTGTGCATGTTATTAATTCTATTTGTGAGTATACTATCATAGAATGATAGGGGAGAGAAATTCTTTGCAGGCTTTGGTATACTTACTGTTCGGCCAAACTTATATATTTGCAAGCCACACCTACAAATAGCTGTATATATAGAGGATGAATTAATAACCCGCACCTTAATACCTCTTTTCATGCATTCTAGATATAGAGCTGTATGTGTTGTTGCAACAAGTGGGTCGCCTGGCACTAGAATGGCAATATCGTTATCTTTACTCTTTCTAATTATAGTATCCATTTTATCCTCTAGCTCAGCTCTTGCCACAAGCTTAATCTTCTTGTTTATCATACCCTCTATAGCCTTAATACTGCCATGCCACTCTGATGTGTAAAGTTCCATATAAACATCTTTAGCTTTTTTACAAACCTCCACGCCTTTTATGCTTATATCTTTCTCATCCCAAATACCTAAACCAACAAGATATAGCATAATATCAGTAAGATTTTCCTATATAAACAACAACCTTAGCCTTTCTTCCGCACACAACACAATTACCTTCTGGCTTCTCATCCACATCAATCCTCTTGCCCCTTACATCAGCATGCAGGCTCGCTTTTATTTTTTCCGCGCATGCTCTGCCATCTTCGTCTATAGAGCAAAAATTAACCCTAACGAAACCACCTTTTTTTAACGCCTCCCTTACCTCTTTTAAGTTTTTAGCGCTTCTGACCATATTACTCATGAAGCTCTCTGCCCTTCTTTTCAAATTGGCAGATAACTCTTTACCAACCTTTTCCACATACTCTGAGATATTTGCATCACTCACATTTATTTTCCTCCCCTCATCTCGTCTGAAGATCGTAACTGTGTTAGTTTCAACCTCTTTCATACCTATCTCTAATCTAATAGGTACACCTTTCATTTCCCATTCATTAAACTTCCAGCCTGCTGTGTACTCATCTCTATCATCAATATACACCTCTAAGCCTTTAAGCTTGTCTTTGATTTCCACACACCTTTTTAGCACGAGATCCTTATTTTGGCTTTTATAAATAGGGATTATTACAACCTGTATAGGTGCTATTTCCCATGGAAAGATGAGACCTTTGTCATCCCCGTGTATAGCGATGATAGCGGCGAATATCCTCCATATAGCAGGCCCGTAACAAGTTTGCCACGCATATTCTTCTTGCCCATTTTTGTTTTTGAACTTTATGTTGAAGGCTTTTGAAAAATTTTGTCCAAGCATGTGTGTGCTTGGTTGTTGCAATATCTTGCCATCAGGCATTATAATATCTGCGGCATATGTATGCACAGCGCCTGGAAATTTGTCCCATTCTGGTCTTTGGAATTGAAAAAATGGTATACCAAAGATTTCATGCATAACAGCCTTTGTTGTTTTCATATCCTCTATTACTTGTTTCTCAGCCTCATTTCTTGTTGCAAATACGTCATGAGCCTCTATCCAATAGAATTCCCTACCTCTTATGAACGGACGTGTTGCCTTCGTTTCGTACCTCCATACCTGGCAGCTCTGATACAATTTTAAAGGAAGATCGCGCCAAGATCTTATCCATTTCGCATACATTGTATACATGGCAGTCTCTGATGTTGGCCTTAAAGCAACTCTTTCTGACAATTTTTTGCTGCCTGCATGCGTTATCCACATAACCTCGGGTATAAAACCTGCAACATGCTCCGCTTCCTTTTTAAAATTGGATTCCGGTATAACGGCGGGAAACCAAACAGGTTTATGCCCCCTTTTTTCTAACTCTCTCTCAAAATAATAGTACATTTTTTTCATAGCTGATACTGCAAGAGGCTTATGTACAAGGAAACCCTTTACGTTATACCTTAAATCGGCAAGCTCCGCTTTTGTAACAACTTGATCATACCATTTAGAAAAATTTTCCATCTTCTTTACGGTTATTCCAAGCTCATTTTTCATAGCATCGCCCCGTATAAATCTTTTATTTAATCCTCATATAAAAAGCTTAAAAAGATTACGTAACATAAATAATATTGCTGAGATATTTTTATCTATGATTAAGATGCAAGTCTAAGTTTAAAACTTAGGCTTAAGAAAGGAACCAAGAGCCGCATAAAATTAACCCCGCCAATTTCAATTCCGGCTGATCCTGCCGGAGACCACTGCTATCTGGGTTCGGCTAAGCCATGCAAGTCTTTGCCTCTCTGAGGCAAGGCGAAAAGCTCAGTAAAACATAGTCAACCTGCCCTTGGGTCCGGGATAATCTCGCGAAAGTGAGGCTAATACCGGATAGGCAAGGATGCCTGGAATGGTTCCTTGCCCAAAGCTTCGGCGCCCAAGGATGGGACTATGTCGGATTAGGTTGTTGTTGGGGTAACGGCCCAACAAGCCTATAATCCGTACGGGCCTTGAGAGAGGAAGCCCGGAGATGGACTCTGAGACAACAGTCCAGGCCCTACGGGGCGCAGCAGGCGCGAAAACTTCCCAAAAACCCTTTTTACAGGAGCTAACGCTTCCTCAAAAAGCGTTTACGGAAAAATATGTAAAAAGGGTTGGGGAATGCGCGCAAGCGTGAGGAGGGAACCCAGAGTGGTTGCCCTTTGGGGTAACCTTTTCTCGAGTGTAAAAAGCTCGAGGAATAAGCGGTGGGTAAGACGGGTGCCAGCCGCCGCGGTAATACCCGCGCCGCGAGTGGTGGTCACGATTATTGGGCTTAAAGCGTCCGTAGCCGGCTTGTAAAGTCCTTGGTGAAATCCCATAGAAAACTATGGGGCTTGCCAAGGATACTTACAAGCTTGGGACCGGGAGAGGGCAGCGGTACTCCAGGGGTAGGGGTAAAATCCTGTAATCCTTGGAGGACCACCTGTGGCGAAGGCGGCTGCCTGGAACGGATCCGACGGTGAGGGACGAAAGCCAGGGGAGCGAACGGGATTAGATAGACCCTTTTTACAGGAGCTGATGCCTCCTCAAAAAGCATTAGCGGAAAAACAAGTAAAAAGGGTCCTGAAAACCCCGGTAGTCCTGGCCGTAAACGATGCCCGCTAGACGTTGGCAGTCTTACGGGGGCTGCCAGTGTCGTAGCGAAAGCGTTAAGCGGGCCGCCTGGGGAGTACGGTCGCAAGGCTGAAACTTAAGGGAATTGGCGGGGGAGCACACAAGGGGTGGAGGCTGCGGTTTAATTGGACCCAACGCCGGGAACCTTACCAGGGGCGACAGCAGGATGAAGGTCAGGCTGAAGACCTTACCAGACAAGCTGAGAAGTGGTGCATGGCCGTCGTCAGCTCGTGCCGTGAGGTGTCCTGTTAAGTCAGGTAACGAGCGAGACCCACGCCCCATGTTGCTACCCAATTCGTTGGGGCACTCATGGGGGACCGCTGGCGATAAGCCAGAGGAAGGTGTGGTCGACGGCAGGTCCGTATGCTCTGAATCCCCTGGGTAACACGCGGCCTACAATGCACGCTACAATGGGTTGCGACCCCGAAAGGGGAAGCCAATCCCTAAAAGCGTGCTCAGTTCGGATCGAGGCTTGCAACTCAGCCTCGTGAAGCCGAAATCCCTAGTAGTCGCTGTTTAGCATACAGCGGCGAATAAGTTCCTGCTCCTTGCACACACTGCCCGTCAAGCCATCCGAGTGGACTTCTGGTGAGGTCCTATCATCTTGGTAGGATCGAGCCAGAGGTCTGCAAGGAGGGCTAAGTCGTAACAAGGTAGCCGTACGGGAACGTGCGGCTGGATCACCTCCTTATATATGTGTATAGGCTCTTGGTTCATGATTTGTGGGCCGATAGATCAGTGGTAGATCGCCGCCCTTGCAAGGCGGAGGCCGTGGGTTCGAAGAGCCTCTCTTTACGGGAGCTAACACTTCCGCAAAGAGACCCTCGGGAGAGAAGCATGAATGGTGGGAAATCCCACTCGGTCCACTGCGCTTCTCGAAATATGATATATGAAACTCCTTATCCTGTGATAAGGGGTGGATTGGAAAGGGGTGATGAGATTATATTTACTGAAATTAGATGAGGATGTGAACACCGCTTGAACCCTTTTATGATAAAGGCAAGCCATCAAGATAAAAGGATCAATAGGTTGCATGGTGGATGGCTTGGCTCGGGGGCCGAAGAAGGGCGTGGCAAGCTGCGATAAGCCTGGGGTAGCTGCATGCGAGCTTTGAACCCAGGATTCCCTAATGGGACCTCCTAGCGCAAGCTGTTCCTTCATGGAACGGGGACGCGGGGAATTGAAACATCTTAGTACCCGCAGGAAAAGAAAGCAATAGCGATGCCGTTAGTACCGGCGAGGGAAAGCGGCACAGGGCAAACCGAACGCTTTGGCGATGAGCCAAAGCGGATGTGGGGTTTGGGCCTGGGTATTCCCTAGCTGTACGAGCCGAAGTCCCCTGGAAAGGGGTGCCATAGAGGGTGATAGCCCCGTAGGCGTAGTACAGAAGGGAAATTCCCAGAATCCCAGAGTACCGCTCCTCGGATATGGAGTGGGAAGATGGGAGCCAATAACTCCCAACCCTAAATACACCCCGAGTCCGATAGCGCACTAGTACGGTGACGGAAAGCTGAAAAGTATCCGTAACAGGAGGTGAAAAGAGCCTGAAACCATGCAACCATAGGTTGATATGGCCATGCCTTCGTGGTCATATCGCCCGTTTCGAAACACGCGGCAGGGAGTTTACCTCTGTGGCGAGGTTAAGAAAAGAAGCCAAAGCGAAAGCAAAACTCCCGCAACTCGCAAGAGTGAGGGGAGTGGGTGTGAAAGCGCCCTGAGTCACAGGGGTAAGACCAGAAGCCGGTCGATCTAGTCCTCGGCAGGGTGAAGTCCCACGAAAGTGGGATGGAGGCCCGCACCTATTGCTGGGATTCAAACCGCTTAGTTGACCGAGGACTAGGGGTGAAAAGCCAATCGAGATCGGCGATAGCTGGTTCCCCCCGAAATGAACCTAAGTTCAGCCCAACCAGAGGTCGCTGGCAGGGTAAAGTTACTGATTGGGTAACCAAGGGTCGAAAGGCCCAGTTACCCTGTCAAACTCAGAATCTGCCAGCACCGTAGAAGGTTGGAGTGGGGGCATCGGGGTAAGCTCGATGTCCGAGAAGCAAACAAGCTAGACCAGGGTTAAGGTCCCAAAGTGCCTGCTAAGTGAGGAAAGGTGTCTTTAACCTAAGACAGCGGGGAGGTTGGCTTAGAAGCAGCCATCCTTTAAGCCTTTTTACGGGAGCTTATGCTTCCTCAAAAAGGCTTAAGCGAAAAAACACCGTAAAAAGGGAGGATAGAGTGCGTAATAGCTCACCCGCCCAGGTTAAAGGCCCTGAAAATGGACGGGACTAAGCAGGCCACCGAGACCCTGGACCACGAAAGTGGGTGTAGGGGGGTGTCCTGCTAGGGTAGAAGCCCTTGCGTGAGCTGGGGTGGACCTAGCAGGAACAAGAATCCTGCCAATAGTAACAGCAAGGTTAGGTGAAATTCCTAACCACCTAAAGGGCTAGGTTTCCTCAGCAACGATCATCGGCTGAGGGTTAGTCGGTCCTAAGGCAAACCCTAACAGGAGTTTGCCGAAAGGGAAGCAGGTTAATATTCCTGCACCACAGAGGTACACGCGGTGACGCAAGCTCCACTTCCGACGCTTTGGGATAGGCCAACCACGCAAGTGGCTAACCAATTAAGCCTGGGGAGTACCGTAATGGTGAGAACCAGGTGAAGTTGGGAATGGCCCCCGTTAGGGGGTTTGGCCGACTCCTAGAGACAATGAAAAGGAAGTGGAGAAGGATCCTCTGTGACCGTACCGAGAACCGTCACAGGTGACCCTTGCTGAGAAGGCAAAGGTGTGACGGGATAACCCAGCCTAGGGAATTCGGCAAATTAGCCCCGTATCCTCGGTATAAGGGGTGCCTACTGTTCTAGCTTGGCTAGAATCAGTAGGTCGCAGTGACAAGGGGGGTCCGACTGTTTAACAAAAACGTAGGGGGCTGCTAGTCCGAAAGGATTTGTACAGCTCCTGAGGCCTGCCCGGTGCCGGTGTGTGAAACCTCCTTTCAAGGAGGCTAAGCCCCGGTAAACGGCGGCGGTAACTCTGACCGTCTTAAAACCCTTTCTTAAAAAGAAAGCGTTTACGGAAAGAAAGGGTTGGAAAAAGGTAGCGTAATCCCTTGCCGATTAATTGTCGGCCTGCATGAAGGGCTTAACGAGATCCCCACTGTCCCAGGCTGGGACCCGGTGAAATTAATGTCCTGCGCATATTCAGGAGACCTCCAGCGGGACGAGAAGACCCCGTTGAACTTTACTGCAGTCTGTTGCTGTGGTATGGCGATGGATGCAGAGCGTAGGTGGGAGCAATGCAGCATAACTTTCGGGTTATGTAAAGGCGACAATGTAACACCACCCTTCTGTTGCCATATCACTAACCCTTCGGGGGACAGCAGCAGATGGGCAGTTTGGCTGGGGCGGTACGCCTCTGACAAGAGATCAGAGGCGCCCTAAGGTCGGCTCACCCGGGTCAGAAATCCGGGGAAGAGTGCAAGGGCAAAAGCCGGCTTGACAGGATTCCACACAGCAAGGAATCCTGCCGCGAAAGCGTGGCCTAGCGATCCGCTGTGCTCCATTATTGGGAGCCAGCTCTGTCAGAAAAGCTACCACGGGGATAATGGAGTCGTGGCGGGTGAGAGTTCATATCGACCCCGCTCGTTGCTTCTCCGCCGTCGGCTCGGCTCTCCCTGGGCGTGCAGCAAAGCCTTTCTTTACACGAGCTAAAGCTTCCTCAAGAAAGCCTTTAGGGAAAGAAATATGAAGAAAGGCTCTGTACGCGCCCAAGGGTGGGGGTGTTCACCCATTAAAGAGTCACGTTAGCTGGGTTAAGTACGGTGCGAGCCAGTACGGTCTTTATCTGCTGGAGGTGCTAGCCACCTGAGGGGAAGATGCCCTTAGTACGAAAGGAACAGGGCGTCGCGGCCTCTGGTTTACCGGTTGTCCAAGCATTGCCGGGTAGCTACGCCGTAGCGGATAAGGGCTGAAGGCATCTAAGCCCGAAGCCGCCCCCAAAAAGAGGTGGCTATTTCCCAAGCTGTCTCGCAAGGGACGGTGCGGGAAGGAAGGTCCCCTAGACGAGGGGGTTAATGGGACCGGGGTGTAAGTGCTGAGGCAACAAGGCATTCAGCCCACGGTTCCCAATACCCTGACGATCCTATCAAATTGATGGCTTGCCTTCTCCTTATTTTTAAGGTGAAGAATGGAAGTTATAGTTGTTAGTGGAAATAGAAACAAGTTCGAGGAAATAAGACTTGTTTTAAGGGAATATAGAATAAAATGTGTACATAGGAATTTAGAATTGGTAGAGAGGGGAAGATGTTTAGAGGAAATTGCGAAGAATAAAGCAACAGAGGCATGGAAAATAATAAAAAAGCCATTGATAGTTGATGATACAGGTATATTTTTTGTTGCATGCAGGAATTTTCCTGGAGTGCATGCAAGAAGGGTTTATGAAGAGATCGGGCTTGCTGGGCTATTAGACAAGCTAAAAGGAAAGGGCAGGGATGCATATTTTAAAACAGTGTTAGTATTTACAGATGGGAATATAGTGAGATCTTTTGAAGGGGAGCTTAAAGGGGTTATAGCCGACAAAGCTGCAAAGATATCAAGGAAGCACTTCCCGTATGAAGCGATATTCATACCAGCGGGCTATAAAAAACCTCTTTCCGCACTCTCTCTTAAAGAAAAGATTGCAATCTCGCACAGAGCAATTGCCGTAAGAAAATTCGCACAATTTTATAAAACCTATGAGAAGAGTAAATTAAAGGAGTTTTGTAAGAGGTAAGGGGTGCAGCTTATTTGTACTCACTCCTGCTTGTATATTCAGATTTTGTTGTATACTCACTCTTTGCCTTATATTCTCCAAATTCAATCACAACACCACTCCTGCTATACTTATCTTCTTCTTTCTCCTCCCATGATTGTGATTCTGTCTTAACCCTTGTTTCCCAAAGCTCAAATGCCGGTGGCAAGTATGCTGGCTGTAAAGTACTTGTTGCAAATCTCCATACCTCTTTACCATCCATTGCTATACAATAAAGGTAACATCCCCACGACCCAAAATATAAATAATTTTCATGCTCAATAACAGAAGTATACACGCTGCCGTTTGCATTAAACCTCCACACCTCTTGCCCATCCATATCCAAGCAGTAAACATTACCATCGCCAGCACCAAAATAGATTTTCTTATTGGCAATTAATGGACCCTTATCAATTATTTCTTTTTCTGTCTGAAACCTCCATAATTCTTTACCAGTGGCTGCATCTATTGCATAAAATATCCCATCTCTCGACCCATAATAAATTATGCCGTTATGAATACTTGGTATACCGCAATTTCCATATTTCCCTGTTCTAAAGCGCCACAATTCTTTACCTCTATCAGCATCTAAGGCATACAAATAATTGTCAAAAGATGCAAAGTAGAGCACACCATTATTAATAAGAAGCGTATAGTCTGTCTCTATTTCTCCACCTGTCTTAAACTTCCATACCTCCCTGCCTGTATACGCATCCAAGCAATAAAGATAACCATCGAATGAGCCTATAAGCAAATTACCTTTGTAAACAACAGGTGATGAAACAACGGCATCACCTGTCTTAAAGCGCCATAAAAGCTTGCCATCAGTATTTATAGCATAGACATAGCTATCCCTAGAGCCAAAATAAATGATATTATCCAAAATAAATGGTGTTGTGTTGATTTCACCACCACTCTTAAACCGCCACAAGCAATTGCCACTGGCTGTATCTATTGCATAAAGATAGCCATCAAACGAGCCTATGTATACTATACCATTGCTAATTTTTGGTGAAGAATCAACTATCCTACCGTTTGTTCTAAATCTCCATATCTCCTCCTTTTTAATAATATCTACAGCATACACATTGTTATCCAAAGCGCCAAAGAAAATCTTATTGTTTGCTATTATTGGCTTACAGCATATGCTTCCCCCATAACCCGTTTTCCATATCCTGTCATATTTCCTCTTTTTCTTTACCTCTAGCTCGCCAAGCTCTGTTGCAAAATCATCAAAGCTAAAGGATATACCATGTTTAAGATTAAGAGAAAAAATTTTTTATAGATAAAATATAAAAATTAGAAGGGTTTTTATAGCAAGCCTGAGCAAAGAAAAGGAAAAGAAAAAAGGGGTTCTAGTTTTGGAAGATGGGAGTATTTGGCATGGCTATAGCTATGGCATTGAAGGCAAAGTTGAGGGAGAGGTTGTATTTAATACGGGGATGGTAGGCTATGTAGAATCTCTTACTGATCCTTCATATAAAGGCCAAATACTTTGCCAAACCTACCCATTAATAGGAAATTATAGCTTTTGTAAGGATTTTTTTGAGTCCGATGGAATAAAGGTTGAAGGCTATTTGGTTAGAGAACTATGCGCGCTGCCATCACATTATAAATCAAATAAACCACTCCTGAAATGGTTAGTAAAGGAAAATATACCATATCTTGAGGGAATAGACACGAGGGAGCTTACAAAAAAGCTAAGAGTAAGAGGTACGATGCTTGGAATACTTTGCATAGGTGATTATGATATAAAGGAGTTGAAAAAGAAGGCAAGATGCATTTGGGATCCAAACAAGGAGGATTTGGTAAGAAAGGTAACGATTAAAGAGCCTGTTATTTATGGAGATGGAAAAAAGAGAATAGCTGTTATAGATTGTGGTGTGAAGATGGGTATAATAAATTCCCTCTTAGAAAGAGGAATGCAGGTTTTAAGAGTGCCAGCAACCTTTACGGCAGAAAGGATAATGGATCTCAGCCCAGAAGCCGTTTTGATATCTAACGGACCAGGAGATCCAAGAAAAGCCGATTATGTGATTAAGACCGCAAAAGAGCTGGTAGAGTACAAAATACCATTGATGGGTATATGCCTTGGACACCAAATAATAGCCCTGGCACTTGGTATGCAAACATATAAAATGAAGTTTGGGCACAGGGGACAAAACCATCCAGTCATTATGAGCAATGGGAGATGTTTTATAACTTCCCAAAACCATGGGTTTGCGGTAAAGGAGGAAAGAATGAAGGATATAGAAATACTTTTTAAGAGCTTGAATGATAACAGCGTTGAGGGTATAAGACACAAAAAGATGCCAATAATAGGTGTGCAATTCCATCCAGAGGCAAGACCAGGACCAAACGATACAAACTTCTTGTTTGATGAATTTCTAAGGTGGATAAGATGAAAGAAAGCGTAAAAAAGGTCTTGGTTATAGGTTCTGGCGGAATAAGGATAGGACAAGCCGCAGAGTTCGATTATAGTGGTTCGCAGGCATTAAAGGCACTAAGGGAGGAAGGAATAAAAAGCATACTAATAAATCCAAATGTTGCAACAATCCAAACATCCTATGAGCTTGCAGATAAAGTATATTTAGAGCCAATAACACCAGAATTTGTGGAAAAGGTTATAGAAAGGGAAAGACCAGATGCAATTCTTTTAGGGTTTGGTGGTCAAACAGCCTTAAATGTTGGTGTGAAACTTTATGAAAATGGCATACTTAATAAGTATGGAGTTAAGGTTATAGGAACACCTGTTAGTGCCATAGCTAAAACAGAAAGTAGAGAAGAGTTTAAGAGATTTATGAAAAGAATAGGCATTCCAACGCCGCCCAGCGCTTCAGCGAATAGCATAGAGGAGTGTTTGATCAAGGCAGAAAAGATAGGATATCCTGTTATAGTAAGGCCAGCATACATACTTGGTGGTTTAGGAAGCGGTGTAGCATGGGATGAGAAACAGCTTAGAGAAATAGCCAAGCAGGGAATAGCACATTCGATGATAAAGGAGGTGCTAATTGAAAAGTACCTTTATCATTGGAAGGAAGTGGAATATGAGGTAGTTAGAGATAAATACGATAATTGCATAACCGTTTGTAATATGGAGAACATTGACCCAATGGGTATACATACAGGCGATAGCATAGTTGTTGCTCCTTCTCAAACATTAACCAATGAAGAATACCACATGCTCAGAAGCGCAGCTATAAAGATAGTTAAAAGCCTTGGAATAGTTGGCGAGTGCAATGTACAATTTGCGTTAAATCCAAAGGGCAAGGAATATTATGTTATTGAGGTGAATGCTAGGCTGTCCCGCTCCTCTGCTCTGGCTTCTAAGGCTACAGGCTATCCCCTAGCATATATTGCTGCAAAGCTCGCATTGGGTTATAGGCTTTCAGAACTTAAAAATATGGTCACGCTTGCAACTTCTGCATTCTTTGAGCCAGCCTTGGATTATGTAGTTATAAAGATGCCAAAATGGGAATTCAGAAAGTTCGGAAAAGATGTTAGCAGGGTTCTTACAAGCCAAATGAAATCCGTGGGAGAGGTGATGGCGATAGCAGGCTCAATAGAGGAGGCTATACAAAAAGCCGTGAGGATGCTTGGCCAAGAGTTGTGTGACATGCACATGGGATTGAAGAGGTGTATGGAAGAAATAAAAATGGCAAGCGACAAAAGGATATTTGCTATAGCAGAAGCTATGGTAAGGGGCGTTAGTGTGGAGAAGATAAACGAAATAACGGGAATAGATAAATTCTTCCTTTACAAGATAAAGAACATAGCTGATGCTTATAGGGAAATAAAGAATATGAGAATATCTTGCAAAGATATTGGAGAGAAGCTAAGAAAATATAAAAGGCTCGGCTTTTCTGACAAACAGATAGCAAAGCTTATGAAGGTTTCAGAAGATAAAATACGGGGGCTAAGAAAAAAATACAAAATAATACCCGCCATAAAGCAAATAGATACGCTTGCTGCAGAGTATCCTGCAAGAACAAACTATCTTTATGTGACGTACAATGCACGCAAAAATGATGTGAAAAGGGGAAGGAAGGCAAGTATCATAGTTTTGGGAGCAGGACCCATAACAATAGGTTCAAGTGTGGAATTTGATTGGTGCACTGTGAATTGCATATGGGAACTCAGAAAGAAAAAAATAGAAACTATAGTCGTTAACTGTAATCCTGAAACTGTAAGTACCGACTATGACACCTCAGACAAACTATACTTTGAAGAGCTAACGTTAGAGAGGGTGCTGGACATAGTAGAGTTTGAAAAACCTCTTGGTGTTATTGTTTCCGTTGGTGGTCAGGTTGCAAACAATCTTGCATACCCTTTAGCAAAAAGAAATGTGACATTGCTTGGTACATTTGGAAGTGATATTGATTGCGCAGAAAACAGGCACAAATTTTCGAGAATAATAGATAAGCTTGGTATAAAACAGCCTGCATGGAGATCATTTTCAAGCATAAAGGATATGTTAAGATTTTCAAAAAGAATAGGATACCCTGTCATAATAAGGCCGTCCTATGTTCTTTCCGGGACATCAATGTTCATAGCAAGAAATGAAAAAGAGCTTCTGGGGTATGTAAGGGAAAACACAGATATATCAAAGGAGCATCCTGCTGTTATTTCAAAATTCATAGAACATGCGAGAGAGGTGGAGGTTGATGGGGTTTGTGATGGAAAGAATGTCTTTATAGGGGCTGTAATAGAGCATATAGAGAATGCTGGTGTTCATTCGGGAGATGCAAGCATGGTAATACCCACATTTTCCATAGGCAAGGAGGTAAGGAACAAAATAGTTAGGTATACAAAAACGATAGCAAGGGAGCTTTCAATAAAAGGTCCATTCAATATACAATATCTAGTTAAGAATGGTGATATTTACGTTATAGAATGCAATCTAAGGGCATCCCGTTCACTACCATTTGTTAGCAAGGTTACAGGTGTAAATTTGATAAGACTGGCTACAAGATGCATGCTTAACGAGCCTATAAGCAAAGAGGTTGAAATGCCAGAGGTAAGGATAGTAGGTGTTAAAATGCCCATGTTCTCTTGGAGCAGGTTTGATAACATAGACCCCGTATGTGGTGTGGAGATGAAATCAACAGGAGAGGTTGCATGCTTAGGAAAAAGTTTAGAGGAAGCATTACTAAAAGCCATTATGGCAACGGAGTGTGTTTTTGGCATTAGAGGAAATGTTATGGTAAGGGGTGTTAAAAAGGATGTTATTAAAGCACTTACTGAGGCTGGATTTAATGTGAATGGTAATACTAAGCCTGAGCTTATTATAGATCTAACAAAATCTGGCGAGCTAAGAAAAAAATTTGCAAAAAGAAATGTATTCTTAATCTCAAACAAACAATTTTTACATAAATTTTTAGATGCTATAAAGGCAAGGCCATTGTTTAACGTAAGGGATATGAAGGAGTATTGGAGGGAAAATATGAGCAAGGAGCTCAAGGTAGGGAAGATAGCATATGGGAGTGTTATAGATCACATAGCGCCAGGAAAGGCATTTGAACTGCTAGAAAAGTTAAGAATAAGAGAAAGATTGCCAAACTCGACAATACTTGTTGCGGTAAATGTGCCAAGTAAAAAGTACGGGATGAAAGATATAGTAAAGATAGAGGGAAAGATATTTAGCGAGAGGGAGATAAAGGCAATAAAAGAGGTTATTGGAAAGGCAACAATAAATATAATAAATAATTTTGATGTAATAAAAAAGATAAGAATTTAGCTAAGGCTCATAAACTGGGCAAGTAATGCCTCAAGTTGTATCTCAGCACTCCCGCCTTGGTTTAGTCTAAATTCATACTCAGCTACTTTTGATAAGAGCTCTATCTTCTTTTCATTAGGTATCTGCAATTCATATATCAAGCGATGCATATTCTTTATTATATCCTCTCCTGCCAAACCCTGGTTTATTAACAAATCATAAAGCTTCTCTTTGGCTTTATCAAACTCTCCATTTAATGCATACTTTATCATTTCCTTAATATCTTCTGGTTTAGCAAGAGAAGCAGCTTCGTAAATACTATCCCTTGTAATTTTTCCAAGTGTAGATGCAGCTTGCAGCAGGTTTGTTGCGCTTCTCAAATCCCCCTCGCTTATTTCAAATAATGCACTATACCCGCTTTCATCTATTTCTATACCTTCATTCTCTACAATCCTTTTTATATAGGCCTTCACATCTTCCTTGCTAAGCCTTTTAAATCTAAATATAGCGCATCTGGACTGAATGGGCTCTATTATATGACTTGAATAATTGCAACTTAGTATGAACCTGCATATATTTGAAAACCTTTCCATAGTTCTTCTTAATGCTTGCTGCGCCTCGGGTGTTAATGCATCGCTTTCATCGAGAAACACTATCTTGAAATCAGCGCCTATAGGCTTTGTTCTTGCAAAGTCCTTTATCCTGCCCCTTATAACATTTATCCCCCTCTCATCACTTGCGTTTGTCTCTTGAAAGTTTTCCTGCCAATGCTCACCAAACAACTCTTTTGCCAAACATAAAGCCACTGTTGTTTTACCAACACCAGCCGGTCCAGCAAAAAGCAAATTTGGAATACTACCTGCCTTTACCCATACCTTTAGTCTACTAACCACATGCCTTTGGTTTATAACCTCATCCAACCTTTTTGGCCTGTACTTCTCTGTCCAGATCTCGAACTTCATAAAGAGTTTTATCTTCCTAAGGTTTAAATTGTTTTATACGTGTTCATAAAACTTTGCATACTTGCTATGTTTATGCTTGAAATTTGTAATAATTGGTGGCCCGTTATGAAACCAATAGGAATGGAAATCAAAAAAAGAATCAGCTCAACTAAGGCTGTTACTGCAAGGCCATTCTTTAACCCGATATCATAATAGCTTGCAATTATCTCAATGAAGAAGAAGTACATGAGCAAGATAAGAAATATACCTAAAAATAAGGATAAAAATATAGAGAGATTATTTAAAAACAGGAAGAACGGCATTAAGAGAGGAATAGCTGAAAAAATAAGAGGAAAATGTGCAAGACCAAAATCGCTAACAACATCTCTAAGTTCTGCCTTTGAATGGAAAATAAGCTCAGCTAACTTAGCTGATAATAAAGCTCTCACAACCCATGTTATAATACCCAAAAACACCGCTGTAATCAAGACCATTATTAAGGTATATAGAATAGTAGAGGCAGGATATGAAAACGAAGATATAATGTTTACTGTTAAATAGGTAAAGGAAATGGTACTATAAAATCTTGAAACCGAAAATATTATGTTGGAGATCACCACAACCAGAAAAGCTTTTAGCAGCCTCATTTAGATATATTGGTTTTGCAGGCTTATAAATTCTTATATATCTCAAAACAAAAGAATATAAAATGAAGGATTCAACTATCATCGCAGCTTTGGCTATCATAAGTCTTGTCTGTGCATCTTTATTTTACGTATCCATTGTTAACGCTCTGGGCTCAATGACAACAAAATTTGTTCATAGGTATAGGCGTGCTTTTTCTTTTGGTCAACTTCGTTTAGAAGGGAGTGAGCAGGATGTTTTTAAAAAGCTCGAAAAGTTGAAATCCATTTGTGCAATTAATAGCACGAGGCTACTTACACAAGATTTGGCTGGAAACAAATCTAAAGTAGAGATGTTGGTAGTAGTACCCCTTGAGACATGTGACACAGAACTTATAAAAGACATAGAAGATATTCCAAGCCCCTATATACCATTAGCAGCCAAGCTACCAACTTCTCTAGCACTTAAAGATATTACAGACAGTTTTAGCGCTTTTATAAATGAGAGATACCCTAAAGAAGGTTTTCTTCTCGTAGAGAAGTTGTATGATATAATTGGATTGTACTACGTTATACGGTATAAAGGTATGGCTTCAGAAGTGATCGGCAGGCTGTTCAGTTCAAAATGCAAAGAATTTTCTAAAAATGAGAGCAAGTATGAGGAATGTGCCGTTGATTTTCTAAAAATAGAAAAGAGGCTTGCACTAATTTTAGAAAGCAGAATCAATTTAAGGGAATTTGATAAAAAATGTGAATCAGCTATTAATGAAAAAAATATACCAAGCTGTATAGATACCGCTGGGATGTGTCATAGAATTGGGACTATACTTAATGAAATGTGTCATAAGCTGTTAATAAAAAGCGAGCAGGAAACAAACCATGAAAGGTGTTTTAAGGTGATGTTTTGCTACACTTTCAGCAACTTCTATAATGATCCTGAAGGAGTGGCTAAGCATGTTGAAAGCTTGGTATAGAATGGGATCACTTAACCTTTAACAAATCAGACTTTGTTACTATACCAGCTATCTTGCCCTTGCTTATTATTATAACACTTGGGCTTATTTCTAAAAGCTTCTTAACGTCTTCTATGCTTGCATTCTCTGAAAGCATTGGCATGGGATCTTCCATGATCTCTTCAACCTTTACATAGTCAAAATCAAGATGCGTATGACTAAGTAAGCAGGACTCGCTAACACTACCTATTTGCTTACCATCCTCAATGACAGGTAATTGGGATATGCCATATTTTCTCATAAGTTTAATAACATCCGATACTTTATCATTTTTGTGTGCAGCAACGATATTTTTTGTCATAATATCCTTGCACCTTGTCCTCATGCCAGCCTTTTCCAACACACCCATTATTTTATTTATTGTTGATAACCTTGCATCAACCTTATCATTCTCTATCTTTGCGATATGTGCCTGTGTTATGCCTGCAGCTCTAGCTAAATCCTCCTGAGACAGCCCGTACTTCTTTCTTAGCATCCTTATATACTTCCCAGTTATCTTCATAGTTAAAATATAACTACTAGTTATAAAAATCTATAGTAGTATATACAAACTTTTTTATTTGGGTAAAGGCAAGTTTCTATATTCGGAGGTGAGGTAATGAGGAGTGGCAAATTCCTGTTTACATCAGAGGCAATGACTGAGGGACACCCAGATAAGATATGCGATCAGATAAGCGATGCCGTCTTGGATGAGATTTTAAAGCAGGACCCTATGGCCAGGGTTGCATGTGAAACAATGACGGGAATGGGATTCATTATAGTAACAGGGGAGATAACAACCAAGGCATGGGTTGATGTTCAACAAATTGCAAGAAATGTGCTGAGAGATGTTGGTTATGATAAGCCAGAATACGGATTTGATTACCATACCGTTGGTGTACTAACCTCAATACATGAACAAAGCCCAGATATAGCAATGGGTGTGAACAAAACTGAAAGAAAAGCGTTAGGGGCTGGGGATCAAGGAATGATGACAGGATATGCGACAAGCGAAACCGAGGAGCTGATGCCTTTGCCCATACTGCTTGCCCAAAGACTTGCAAAACGCTTGGCAGAGGTTAGAAAAAATGGCACACTCAAATATCTCCGTCCAGATGGGAAGACACAGGTTACAATAGAGTACGAGAAAAATGTGCCAAAAAGAATAGAGGCAGTAGTTATAGCTGCTCAACATGACCCAGATGTAGAAATGGAAAAATTGAGGGAAGATATAAAGGAGCATGTTATAAGGCCGGTTTGTGAGGATTATTTGGATAGTAAAACAAAATATTTCATAAACAATACTGGAAGATTTGTTATTGGCGGGCCTGTGGCTGATGCAGGCTGCACGGGAAGAAAGATAATAGCAGACACCTATGGTGGTGTTGGTAATCATGGCGGTGGTGCGTTTAGCGGTAAAGATCCAACAAAGGTTGACAGGACGGCAGCATATTATGCAAGGTATGTAGCAAAGAATATAGTCGCTGCTGGATTGGCAAGTAGGTGTGAGGTTCAGCTTTCGTATGTGATAGGCGGAAGCGAGCCAATATCAATATTCATTGACACCTATGGCACAAACACAGTACCAGCAAAAAATATCTACGATGCTGTAAAGAAGAATTTCAATTTTAGTCCAGAGAATATGATAAATGAGCTTAATCTAAGAAGACCTATATTCTTAAAGACAGCATGCTACGGTCATTTTGGAAGGAACGAACCAGAATTTACATGGGAAAGAACGGATAAAGTTGATGCATTAAAAAGAGATAGTTAAACTTTTAATTTTTGAAATTAATCAATCTTTATGCTTATAAAAAATCTTAAGCCGTACGAAGATATTGAGGGAAAGTTTGTGGTCAAGTTTAAGAAACCCGTGACTAGCTATGCTAATGGATATGCATTTCAATTAAGAATAGGCGATAGTTCTGGGGAGATCATGCTTAAGTACTGGGGAGATAACAATGAGGAAGAGGTAAGACGTTTGTATGATTCTATCAAAAAGGATGATATCATATACATCAAGGGAAAGACAACGGTATATGGGAACAAGATCGAGATAACGGTAGATAAAGAAGGTATTATAAAGGTTCTTAAGCCGGAGGAGTATGATTTAAAGGAATTCATAAAGGTTACAGAAAAGGATATAGAGAGCATGTTTAAAGAGATCAAAGCGTATGCAAACTCCGTGAAAAACGAGTATTTAAAAAAGGTTCTGGAGCTGTTTATAAACGATTTTGATTTTGTAAAGAAATTCAAAAATCAGCCAGCAGCTATGTATAAACATCATTCGTGGATCGGCGGCTTACTTGAGCATACACTTAACGTTGTTAAAATATGCGATTTTATCACGAATCTTTACCCCGAATTAGATAGGGATCTTATCATAACGGGTGCGATATTGCATGATATAGGAAAGATAAAGGAATTTGAACTTAAGACAAGTATAAGGACGTCCACTGAAGGAATGCTAATTGGTCATACCATACTAGGCATTGAGGAATTAATCAAAAGATTGGAAAAGATAGAGATACCAGAGCTATATAGGATAAAGTTAATACATATAATTCTAAGTCATCATGGAAAAATGGAGTATGGAGCAGCAAAGACGCCTGCATTCCCAGAGGCATTGGCAATATTTTTTGCTGATTTTATGGATGCGAAGGTTGCGGAAATGATAATGCATAAGAAAACCGCCGAAACAGAAGACGATTATGTTTACACTAGAGAATTTGGAAATGTTTACCTGAAGTAGCTAAGAGCTTGCTTCTTTCACGAAATATTTTAAATATGGCACATAATATTTTTTGACAATAGCAGTTGATGCGTGTACATACTTGCCTATCTCCCTGTACAATTCCTCCAGCTCGCCCCTTTTGCTCTTCGTCAATGCCATCATACTTATCTTTTTTGGTGGTTCATATTTTATGTACTTGTGATGCTCCTCTTTACCTATAAGCGAGATACTTGCTATCATATCTATCATATACAATTTAAACCTCCAATTTTGTTGTTTTGATACAATACTTCTGAATATGTCTGCTTTTGATAGTATATCAAATGCCTTTGCTATCTTCTTCGCATCGCTGAACTCTTTTGTTATATTATTCTCGATCCACCAAAATATCTCATCTGCATCTTTATCACAGCTATCTATTGCCCTTTTACTCGCCATGATACTTCCCGAATGGAAGATCGTAAATAGTACATTAAATATCTCGTTCTCCCTTTCCCTGTACCCTAATATCTCTAGGTCCCGCTCCACTATCTTTTTCTTCCCCTCACCCAATGTCTGCAAATCAATTATAGCGGACCTTATGTCGCCTTGACTCCACCTGGCAAGGTTTTTTATTACCTTTTCATCAACCTCAATACCCTCAGCCTTGCATATCTCTTTTAATTTCTTTTCAATGGAACGTGTATCTATTTTTCCAAATTTAACCATTTTGCAGTATTTTCTTAGCTCCCTTAATTTTGGTTTCCATGGATCATTTGCTATCAAAAACACAGGGTATTTTGAATGCTTTATTATATTTATTATGGCTCCTACAGCCCCCTTATCGTCTTTTCCAGCAATGCCATCAACCTCATCTATTAGTATAATCACGCCTTTGTAAAATAATGGTTTTCCTTTGGAAATCTCCAAAAGATTCCGCTCTATCTCTGTTTTATTTCTCACATCTGAGGCATTCATCGAAACCAATAATAACTTCTCCTGGGACGCTATAACCTCAATTGTGAGTGTTTTGCCAACACCCGGCGGCCCGTAAACAAGCATCGCTACCTTTGGTCTAAAATTTCTAATAAAGTTTAGAATCTCTTCCTTCTGCTTTTTTTGACCAATTATACCTTCTATTGTTTTTGGCTTGTATTTCTCTGTCCAAAGCATAATATTTATTGTTCTGTTTTTCTTTAAATAATACCGTTTTCTAAAGCATAAAATAAGTAGTTATCCCTGGCCTCTACTATTTTATGTTTTTCAAAATCATCATCAAAATGGAGATGTATCCCTGTAGGTCTTGCCAAAGAAAAGAACAATGTATAGCCTATAAATTTTCTCGCCTTTGCTAATGCTTTTCTTTTCTTTTTACAACCATCAGCCAAGCTAAGTATAATTCTTGGCACACACTTCCTTTCCATAGATTTTATAAACCTCTCTACAACAGGAAACGGATTTTGTGTATAATCCTCAAGCAAACCACGATAAAACGGTGTTGAGTAGAGCAGGCGTGAGAATGCCTCTATTATATATCCTGCTCTTGTCGTTTCAGATAGCGTTACGAAGTCCATTTTCCTGATATCAAGCACAGTTGGAGCTACCTTGTAATATTCGTAATCTTCCCTCGTACCAATAAACCACACTATTGGATCATTTTCTCTAACTATACCATCTTTAAGTAAACTCTCAGCATGCTTCTTTCCCAACTCTTCACACACATATTTAACCTCCTTAACATCATGCTCGTCGCAAAAAATAATTGTATCTATATCGTCTCCTAACTTACATTCTCCCATAGATGTTGAACCTCTTATTCCGGCATAAATGATATTTGCACTAGCTACTAATTCCTTAAGAAAATTGTAACCGGTTCTTAAAAACCTTCTATTAAGCTCACTATTTATGTAGCTACGAATAAGTCCCTCTAGATATATCTGTTGATCCTCATCTAATGAGCTATATACCTGCCTGCATCTTTCTATTGCTAAGGGCTTTTCCATAAAATAGATTAGCAGAAAAATATTTATATTTTACTACTATATGGTAACGCTTAATATAACAGGATAAGCTTATAAGTTATCTAATATCAATAAAATTTTTATATGATCGATATCCATGCACACCTCTGCTTCCCTGATTTTGAAGATGATAGAGAAGTAATTATAGAGAAATGCAAGCAAGAGCTATTAGGTGTTGTTATAGGTACGGCACGCTATGATGAAGCGCTGTGTGCACTTAAATTATCAAAAAGGCATGCAGGCTTTCTTTTTCCGACAATAGGTTTACATCCGACGGAGGATTTTTCGCAAGTTGATAGGATAATTAGACTCGTACATGATAATAGAGAAAGTATTGTTGGTATAGGAGAGGTGGGAATGGACTACCATTGGGTTAAAGACGAGATAAAAAGAAAAGAGCAGGCAAAGATATTCTCAAAATTTATAGCGCTTGCAGAAGAGCTGGAAAAACCTTTAGTATTGCATACGTGGGATGCTGAAGAAGAGTGCTTCAATATGATCAAAGATAAGCCTGTTAGCGCAATATTTCATTGCTTTAATGGGAAAAGGGATCTTGCAGAGAGGATAATAGATAATGGCTTTTACATATCCATATCAACGCAGGTTTTATTCTCTAAAAATGTAAGAAAGATAGCAAAAATGTTGCCAAGCAATAGGATATTGCTTGAGACGGATTCACCTTTTCTCGCCCCAAATAAAGAGTTAGATAAAAGAAACTATCCATGGAATATAAAGCTGGCTGCAAGAAAGATAGCCGAGCTTAGGCACGCCTCTGAGGATGAGATATTAGCGCATGCGCTTAGAAATGCAAAAAAGGTGTTTAATATATAGTTATATTTATATCTTAACCAGCTACTATAGATATGCATGATATATCAGCTGCACAAATTATTGCAGAGGAGGTTATTAAAAAAATTAAAGGAAAGGATATAAAAAAAATAGAAATAAGCGTGGTGCTTGGCTTATTAAGATACCATAATATAGAGAACGTAAAATTCTACATTGAAGAGATTCTTAAGAAAGAGCTGGGCGATTTGGAGATAAAGATTGATATACACATAGCTAAACCAAAAATAGAGTGCGAATGTGGGTTTAAAGGTAGTTTGGAGCATGTTAAAGATAGCCAGCTTTTTCATTATGGAATACATGATATCTCATGCCCAGCTTGCAATTCAAACAAAATCAAAATTAACGGTGGGAATGAGTGTCTCATAAAAAGGATAAGAGCAAGGTAGAAAAAATTCTAATGGGAATAGGAAATGAACTTAAAGGTGATGAAGGCATAGGAAACATAATAGCAAGGGAGTTTAGCTCCAAGGGATGGCTTTCTCTTGCCTGTGAAACAGTTCCAGAGAATTTTATTGGTATAGTTAAGAAAAGAAGGCCAAAAATGCTTGTAATAGTAGATGCAGCCAATATGAGCTTGCCAGTAGGAGAATTTAGGATTATACCAAAAGATATGCTTCTTTCCAATGCATTTGGTACTCATGGTATTCCATTGAAATATATTGTGTCTTACCTAGAAAGATACGTAGAAAAAATAGTATTTATTGGGATACAGATAGGAGAAATTAAATTGAAGGGCGGGATATCTCCTGAAGTGAAAGAAGCTAAGGAAAAATTAATAGATATTTTGAAAAGAGATGAGATAGAAACAATAAAGACGCTGAGTTATTAGCTAGTCTTTTTTGTACCCAGCTAATAGAAATTCTTTGGTAAGCTTAAGAGCACCTGTTGGACACACATCTACACACTGACCACAAAATGCACATCTGAAAAGGTGATATTTGATTATATTCTCTTTCTCCACATATTCGAGTGCTTTAGCAGGGCATACACGTGTGCATAGCTTGCATCTAATACATTTTTTCTCATCATATTCGATCTTTCCCCTAAAATTTGGCGGGACAACTACAGGAGGATTAAGCTTCACCTTGCCCTCTTTAGCATCTCTAAGGAATTGTTTTATAGATTTTGGTGCGTATTTTGCTGGGAACAGATTGGTAAATGGTTTTTTCAAAAGCTGCTTTACAAGCTCTTTTGCAATTACAATCACTTACATCACCCCTTTAAACAACAGCCAATCCATATTAATAACATCCCAAGCAATGCTATTAGAGTGGTATAAAACCAATATGTGGAAACTACTTGGGTTATCCTTAGCCTGGGCACAATAACCCTGATAAATACCGAGCTTATGAAGATAATTACAAATAATTTTATTAAGAAAAAGAGTGCATCAAATAACAGGCTTAAGTATGAGAAATTAAAGAAGGTAGAAAGATTCCAAGGTAGGAATATAGCTATGATAAGGGATGCTATGGCTATGGTTCTTACGGCATTTGCCAAATAAAAGAGGGCAAGATTCCTTCCAGAGTATTCCGCAAACACACCTTCTGCAATCTCTGTTTCAGCTTCCGCAACATCAAACGGTGTCTTTCCAAGCTCACCTGGTATAACTAGAAGCAAAGCTATGAATATTATAAGCAGGCCGAGAAAACTAAGCGGGGTGGTAAAGTTCCAAATAGGGTTGTTTGAGATTACACTTAAGGAAAATACAGGTAAGGATGGATTTGCCATGGAAAGTAGCCATGCCACAGAAACAATGGCTATGGCTAGGGGTAATTCGTAACTTATCATGGTTACCATTTCTCTTTGTGCCCCAATTGTAGCATAGTGTGAGCCAGAGGCAAAAGCCCCGAGGGTTATAGCTAATGGCGGTAAAACAAGCAGGTATAGGACAAGTACAAGGTCTCCGTAGCCTTCAAAAGCAGGCCCAATGCCACAGAACGGTATATACAACAAGGTTAATAGGGAAGCAGAAAGAGCCAATACAGGCATTAGATTAAAAAGCCATTTTATCGCATGCCTTGGCACTATGCTCTCTTTCATTAGCAATTTTTTTATATCTATAAAGGGCTGAATTATAGGTGGTCCAACCCTGGATTGCATCCTTGCAGCCAGCTTCCTATCAATACCATTGTAAAGCAAACCTAAAACAATGCCTAACACAGCAATTACAGGCACCATGCCGATCTTGTACACGATCTCAATCATGCTTCACCTTTCTCAATGCCAAGGTTTTTTTAACCGAAAGCTCATGCAAGGCTTCATGATCAATAACAACATGCTTGCCATGCTTTGTAATAACAGCTCTGTTGGTGCATGATAAACATGGATCGGTTGATGCCGCTATGATTGGTATGTCAGCTATCTGCGCACCTAAGAGCATCGGAACCCATGAAAGTAAATTGGCATAGGTTGGGGCTCTAACCTTCCACGAGAATAAGGTCTCATTTCCAATTAGCTTAATGTAATGCAAAACCTCTCCACGTGGCGCTTCATGTCTACCTATACCTTCACCTTCAACGCTTTTTAGTTCAGCTAAAAGTTTTGGTATTTTATCTTCATATGCTATTTTTCCTTCGGGCATGCTCTTTAAACATTCAACGATTATATTAACAGATTGCCTTATTTCTGCAAGCCTTACCAATGTTCTATCATATACGTCCCCTCTTGTTTCTTTTCCTATGGTTGCTGGTGTTATTGCCTCCACATCTAAGTACTTATACGCGGCGTATGGCTCATCCTGCCTCACATCTCTTTTAACACCACTTGCCCTTGCTGTTGGACCCACAGCGCATAATTTTATAGCATCTGCTTTACTTAGAATCCCAGTATTTATTGTTCTAGCCTTTACAACATGATCCTTTAAAAGAATATCGCTTATTTTCTTGACCTGCTTTTTATAATACTCCATGGCCTCTATTATTTTTCTATACTGTTTTTTTGAAATATCCCTTCTCACACCACCGATCATCATGATACCTTTGGTTATCCTGTTTCCTGTGATGTATTCAATAATATCAAGAACCCTTTCCCTTGCCTTTAATATATAATGCAATACCGAGTCAAATCCCAATTCATGTGCTGCAATACCAGCCCATAGTAAATGAGAATGTATCCTCTCAAGCTCAGCGTTGATGGTCCTTATATACTCTGCTCTGGGTGGTACTTCTATTCCTGCCACGCTTTCTACTGCTCTACAGAACGCAAATGGATGCGATATGTTACATATTCCACATATCCTTTCTGCAAGATAAATAATTTGTATTGGGTTGCGCCTTGTCCCCATCCATTCTATTCCTCTATGTACGTGACTAAGCATAAAGTCTACTTTTTTAACCCTTTCCCCTTCTATTTTAAAAGTGAATTGCAACGGTTCTTTAAGGGCGGGATGAACCGGGCCTACACAAAATGTGAACGAATTTTGCTCATTGCCAGTGTCAGCTATTTTTTTCATTCTTTATCACCTCTATGCAAATCTCTAACAATCCTTTCTGGGCCGTATTCATCCCTTCTCCACGGATATATGCCTTTTGGAAAATCGTTTGATAAAAATATACGTCTTGGATCAGGGATATCTTTAATCTTTACACCAAGCATTTCTTGCAATTCCCTCTCAGATATTAACGCGCCTGGAACAATATCTGTAATAGTAGGCAGCACAGGATTGTTTTTCGGTACATCGACCTTTATATTTACGGATGCATCTCCTGCTTTACCCTCTAAGCTGACAAAGAAATGATAAATCAGCGTTATATGAGTGTCTGCATCATAACCAGAAGCAACAGCAAAACGTGTATTTGGATATGCTAAAAATAAATGCTTTACGACACGCTTAAATGAATCCTTCCTAACCACCAGCCATAACCTTTTTTCTCCCTTTACCTTTTCCTCGATCCTCGCTTCTATAATCTTTTCTCCAAGCTCTCTTTTAAATGAATCTAAAATATCTTTTAACATTTTCCTCGCCTCTTATCTTCCAATTTCTCCCAAAGTTTTATCACGCCTTGGATAATTGCTTCTGGTCTTGGTGGGCAACCAGGAACGTAAACATCGACAGGTATTATTTTATCTACAGGTCCAACAAGGTTGTAGGACTCATAGAAAACACCGCCTGTTGAACCACAATTTCCAACCACCATTACGGCTTTGGGATCTGGAACCTGATCATATATCCTTTTAAGTTTTTTTGCCATTTCTCTTGTTACAGGTCCTGTTACCAACAAAACATCCGCATGCCTGGGTGTTCCTACAAGCTTTATACCAAATCGCTCCACATCATATCTTGGAGTCAAAGCTGCTATAATCTCTATATCGCAACCATTACACGAACCTGTGTTAACGTGGAATACCCATAAAGACCTATTGAAGGCTTTTACATCCATAATACCCCTCCGATTATCAAGCTTGCTATAATCACGATAACTATAACGATAAAATAATAGACATAATCATTTACCATACCCGTATGAAATCTTCTTATGCATGTATAATATTTTTCCATTGCTTTAAAAAACCCCCAATAAATATTGCTAGAGCTTATCAACTCTTTTGGGGGTATGTTTCCAGAAAAGAATACCATAGTTTGCTCTGTACCTCTCTTATATTCCTCCTTTCCTAGTGATCGGATATAGCATGTAATTACTATTACAATTATAAATGCCGCCATCCATAATACTGGATCCCAAAAACCCCTGATAGTGCTGAGCGTTGTCATCATCATACCACAACCCCTATATAACCTGCCCTGTCTAATAAAGCTTGAACGGCAGGCTTTACAAGTAATTTTAGAATGATACCCGGAAATAAACCGAACAAGATTATAAGGAAAGCTAATATAAGCAAGGGCACTAACATAATAGCAGGTATTTCCTTAACATCTTTATATTTTGATTGCTCTTGGCCAGTGAATGCTGAATAGAAAACCTTTACGAATGATGCCAAGGTTAAAATACTTACTATCATTGCTACAACAGAAAGTATGGGGTTAAAGAGAAAGACCGATTCATATATTATAAGCTTTGATGCAAAGCCATTAAATGGTGGGAGACCAGTAATAGAAAGCATCCCTATTAAAAAAAGTACAGCTGTAATAGGCATCCTGTTACCAAGACCGCCCATTTCATTCAAATTTTTCGTGCCCGTTCTATAAATGATTGCACCTGCAACCAAAAACAGCAAACCTTTATACATTGCATGATTTATAATATGGAAAATTCCGCCCTCCATAGCTGCTATACCAAAAGCATTCAGCGCATTAATATCATTTATCACAGCCAATCCAACACCAACACCAAGCAGCATATATCCTGTCTGAGAAATGGCATGGTATGCCATAAGCCTTTTTATATCCTTCTGTGGCATTGCCATTGTGACGCCAACGAACATAGAGGCAAGACCAAACAATATTATGAACCATGCTATGATTTGTATCGCTGGCAGTAGTCCAAAAAGCGTAAAGCAGATTCGGAAAAGAGCGTAAAGGCTTATTTGACTAGCAACAACGAGACTTGCAGATATGGGTGCGGGTGCTTCTCCATACGCATCGGCTACCCACATATGCAATGGTACAGCTCCACATTTCATGACAAACGCAGAGACTAACAAAGCTAATGCTATCTTATCGAGAATTGTAAATCTAAAGGCAGCACCTAAAGCAGCTATATTCAAAAGCCCATATTGCCCATAGAGAAGGGCGATAGCAAATAAAACCATCAATGCGGAGATTGAACTAATAACAAGATATTTGAACGCAGCTTCTATAGCTTCACCTTTATAAGCATAGAAGGCTATTAATCCAGCGGATGAGATGGATAGAACTTCAAGAAAAACGAACATGTTAAACATATCCCCTGTAAAGGCCATACCCATAATGCCTGCTGCCATTAAGAGCAGAAGTGAATAGTATCTTTCAACGCTTTTATACTTTTTCATAAAGCATGCAGAATAGATACATGCAAGTAAAATAATGGATATTGAGGTTAAGCCCATAAAAGAGGAGATGGCATCTACCTCCAGTATGATTCTAACAGGCAAACCATTTGGTGATAATAATGAGGGGATTGATGCACCTATTGCATAGCTTTGAATACCATCTTTTATTACCCTATAACCAAGGACTATAACCAAGCATTCCACTATTGAAAGGTTGAGTATGCTCCATACAGACACGGCATGCTTGCCAAACCTTTTGAGTAATGGCGCTATGAAGGCTGCCAATAGAGGGATTGCTATTACCAAGGCAGGCAAATGTTCTATTATGAACATCTCTCTACCAACCTCCATTTCTTCATACTTAACGTTCCATAGTAATTGTAGATTAAAACGGCAAGCGAAAGCATTAATGCCGTAATGGCAAGATCTATAACAATATTTGTTAATGTCAATGCTTGTGGCGTTGGAAGGACCATTTTAACGCTTGGTGCATTTGTAAAGATGGGGGCTACGCTACCTTCTCTATAGCCAAGAGATATGAGGAAAAGGTTTATTGAGCTAGAGATAATCTCGATACCCATTACTATTTTTATTATATTTTTTTTAAAGACAAGCGTAGAAATGCCTACGCTTATGAGAATAACCACTGTTAGGAATTGTATATCTATCATTTTCTCTCACCACCATACCTCATACTAAGCATCAATACTATCAAAGACAATGCTGAAAATACCTCTATACCTACAGCCATATTCATTAAAGGGATCACGCCAGCAGTATTTAGATATCCGGGATTTACACCAAAATGCACAGGCTTGCCAAATAAACCATTAAGATTAACAAGGAAATTATGGAAAAATGATGATGAAAGACCAAAAAAAGCAAGGAGGATAAAAAAGATCATGCCGATGCATTCTAAAATAGAAAAGATCTCATGCGGGTTTTCTTTAAAATCATCCCTAAATGTAATAACAAGCATCGCAACAAGTGTTGCCAAGATAGCTCCACCTGCAAATCCACCACCCGGGCTTAGATGACCATGCAATATGACGTAGGATCCAAAGATAAATACGGGAACAATAAGGATATACGCTACCACCTTTACTATTAAGGACACATCATTCATGCTTACCACCTGTCACTGCTCTTTGGAATATAAGCAAGACCCCACTTGCAGCAGCAAAAAGTACTGTGGCTTCACCAAGGGTATCCATGCCTCTATAATCAAAAACAACAGAGGTTACGATGTTATTGCTTCCTGTTTGGGCTTGGCCATTTTGGATAAAGTAATCATCCATTCCAGTATTGCTTGGCTTTCCAAAAGGGCGCATAGCAAGTGATGTTATCAGGAGGAATACAAAAAACAGAGCTAAAGTTACAACCCTAGCCATTTTCATTTTCCCACCTATCCGTTTTATTTATAGCCATGATGTATATGGCAGTGGATAAACCTGCGCCAATTGCAGCCTCAGCTATAGCTACATCAGGGGCATGCAAGATATAAAATTCCAAAGAAAGTAATAAACTCATAGCAGCCAGCAATACAACCGATACTAAAAGATCTTTTGAAAGCATTGCAGCCACGCTAGTGCATATCACCCCCAGCAGTATGATCATCTCTATTATTTCGAACATTTTGCATCCCTCAGTTTATCAAAAACCACTTTTGGTTTTATACCACTTTTATAAGCAGCCCTGGCTATGGCATGCGACCCAGTTGGAGCTGTTATTAAAAGTAAGATCAAGGTTATAAATATATGTGAGGTAAAGGCAAGCCAATTTTCATTAAAAGAAAAAAATGCATACATACTAATGCCTATATAAAATAGAATCGAGCCAAGCGTTGTACACATCGTAGTCCCATGAATCCTTGTGTACACATCTGGAAATCTATACAATGCAATAACCCCTATTGTTTGGAAAAAAATACCGGCGCATAGGAAAGCAACAGCTGTTATCATTTACAACCCTCCAAATATCTTGAGATATAAATTATAGATACGAAGCTAAGCATTGCATAAACAATCGCTACATCAACATAGACAATTTCTTTAAAAATAGCACCGAGCAATATCAAGAATGAAATAACTATGGTGTTTGCAGCGTCCAACGCTACCATTTTATCCACTATAGTACGGCTTATAATAACTTTAAGCCAACATAACAGAGCCAAGATACTTAAGATGATCGATATTATCAAATAGAGTATCATATTAACACCTTCCTTATCAATTTTGGTGATGAAAAGATTTCATATAGCTTTGGTTCCTTATGTTTCATATATATCCAGTGAACATAGATATTCTTTTCTTCATCAATAGCAAGGGAAAGTGTACCGGGGGTAAGAGTAATAAAATTTGAGAGCATAGCTATGCCAAAATTTGTTTTCAGTTGTGGGGATATTTTTACAATAGCAGGCTCTATTTTATTAGTTATAACCCTGTATGCAAGAATAATATTAGCTTTTGCCATATTGAAGAAGAATGGACCAAGAAGATAAACAATAAACAGGCAAGCTCTTTTTAAGCTTACCATACTCGATTTCGATTTGGATAACTCAAAGCTTATCATGGAAAGTAGCTTCTTTGCGATTAATGTTGCTAAAATGGAAATAAAAATTCCGCATGCTAACTCTTCATAGCTCCAAAAAATAATATCCCCTGAGCCAATGGTCAATAAAAGATACATCAAGATTGAAAATAAAAATACTATCACAGTTATCATATCCCATACCCTTTACTTTTAACCTCCGAATACTTTTAATAATTTAGTTTTTGTAATATATTTAAGCTTAATTGTTTTTTTGTATGACGATAGCAACAGTTTATATTAGTTATATTAAGTAAGATTGGTTCAAAAATCTTAAATTAGAGAATTTTTGAAATATTTTTTAAAAAAATAAAAATTTTTTAATGTGGAACAATAATATTAAATATTCTTTTATATCACCTAAAAATATTGGAAATTAAGAAATGAGTATAAGGCGAGCAAAACAGTTTCACATAAGCTTTATATACCACTTTGTATTCAATTATTAATACGCAGAGCTGTGAATATAAAAATAGCTCTGCGTAATTAAAACAAAAATAAAAAAGGAGGTTGAATATGAAGATAAAGAAATTGGTTGCTGGTAGTCTTGCCACATTGGCAACTGGAGCAACCTTAGCTTTTGGCGCTTTTGGTACAACAACACTCAATCAGGGATTGCAGCCATATGTACAGGTAGATGTGGCAGGTAATACACTATCCCAACCAGCAATAGTTGTTGGCGATAATGCATTGGTACAGGATGTACTTGGAGCTATAGATATAGCAACTGCATTAACTTCTCAATATGCAGTACAAGAAAAGGTTATACCTTCAACAGCAGGTGTAACAAGCGTAAGTAATGGGGTGCTTATAAGTAGCGATTTAAACAAGTTATATCTTGGCACGGCAATGAATGCCGTAAAAGACACAATAACAGGTACAGATTTGGATTTGTTCGCAAACCAGCAATTTACAGATAAAAACGCACAGACAATCACATATCAACAAGCTTTAAATCTTAGCAGCCAAACAGTAACATTCGGCACAACAACAGAGTTTACAGAACCAAAGCTTTACACAACATTCAGTTCAAGCAAGCCATACTACGTGAAGTTTTATTTCCTTGGTGGTTTGGACACAAATGCGGTCGATTCAAACTATAAGATAACATTGCTTGGCAAAGAATACACATTTGGTCCAAATACAGGAACTGCGGTAGGCGGAGCACCAGAGATTGAGCTTTATTCGGCAACAGGTACCCAGACAGTAACCGTTACAGCGGGTGGTGATCCTGTGACGGTAACAATAGATGGTGTTGAGCACACAATAGAGATGATAGGATGGGATACATCAACAACACCATATGGAGCAATATTGAAGATAGATGGACAAGCAACAACACCATCTGCATGGCAAGAAGAAAAAACATACACATTCCCAGGCACATCAACAAAGGTATACGTAAATGACGTTACAGTTATAAATACGCCGTCAGCAAGCGGTGGTGCTGGCCAGACAGGTAGTGCCCAGCTATTCATTGGAACGGATAAGCTTGTATTTAAGAATGGAGAAGCGGTTGAGAAGAATGATGAGCAGTTAACAAATACAATGGTATACATAACAAACTCTACTAGTACAAAGATAACATCGCTTGTTGTAAAGATAGCACCAGATACAGATACGTACCTAGCAGATGGCGGTGAATACGTTGACCCAGTGTTTGGTGCGTTCAAATTCAAGCTCAATGGAATGACACCGGGAATGACAGATTCAAGCAGGGATGTAATAAAGGTTGCAAAGGATGGTACAAATAAGGTAAAGCTTACATTTACAAACAAGGATGGAACGGAGTATGCATTTGATATGTTCTACTATGACTCATCAGCAGGTGCATGGGAGAGAACATACGATGGTACTCATGAGGTATGGATACAGGAAGGTAATGAAACAAGTGGTGCATACAACATAACAAGAGGAGATTACTTTGTCGTTAGCGATGAAAAGAAAACCTATGTGCTTAAGTATGCAGGCCTTACAACAACAAGCGGAAAGGAGCATGTAACCCTTCAGGATATAGCAACAGGAACAAACTATGATGTATATTATAAGACCGATTCATACCTAAGAATTGGTGCGCTGGCGTTCAAAGTGAAGTATCAATCGGCTGATCAGTCAATACTCGTTGACCTAAACGGAGATGGGGCAATAAACAGGACAACAGTTAACATGTACACACAAGGAGAAGCGATAATCGGTGCAGCAACAATGGCTGCTATTAATGTAACTGAAAACCCATTGTACACAGTAGGTAACGATCCAACAGGTACAACAATAAACATGCTGGCAAGCTATGCAAGTAACGATGTAAGCTTCTCATTGAGCGGTGTAACAACAAGCCAGATAGGGACACAAAATAAATATGCAGGGGTAACAACATACGGTACATATGTAGAGCATGACACGGACTCGGATTCCATAACAGTGTATTATCCAGGTACAAGACCAGCATATGTCAACCTTGCAGTTGGTGCAGATCCGGTATTCTCAACTACAGGTGCTACAACTGGTGGAACATATAAAGAGGCAGTACCAATTTACAACCCTGTAGCTAAGTTTGCAAGTGAGATTCCAAGCACACCAACACAGGACCTTATATTGGTTGGTGGTCCATGCGCAAATACTCTGGTAAAGAGTATACTTAATGAGGCATGGAACACAACGGATTCCTGTGAGTATTGGAGAAGTGATGCAACACTTGGTCAGGCAGGTGCAGGTTTGCTAAAGGTTGTAGAGAATGTACTAGGAAGTACACACAAGGCATTGATAGTAGCAGGTTACAGCGGTGATGACACAAGAACACTTGCACAAAAGATAATGAAGCCTGACACCTTTGCAGCGCTAAGCGGTGATGAGTGGAAAGGACAAGTAAACAGCTTGTAAACCTTTCCATTTCTTTTTTCTTTTATTTTGTATAGTAATAGTTTCCTGATTTCTTTTGCTCTCGATCTTTGATGCTTCCTTCTTTATTTGCTCTCGGCCTTTTCGTTATTTTATCTCTTCTAAATGTAATACCAAGCCCTTTAAGAAATAGGTTCATACCTTCTTGAAGCGTGAGCTTGGCATGAGCATGGCCTCTGACACCTGGAACACCTTCAAAGAGTATTATTCTATCAGACATCGCATCTATTACCTGTAAATCATGATCAACGATAAAACATGCCTTACCATTTCTCTTTATATGATCCCTCACAATCTTTGCCATATACAATCTTTGATCGACATCTAGAAATGCTGAAGGTTCATCCAAGAATAGTATATCGTGCTCCTTGCCAATACTCTCTGCTATGAATAGACTTTGCAATTCACCGCCAGATAGGAACGATACATCTTTCTCTAAATTCCTTTCGATTGAAAGCGCTCTTAGTATTCTTTTAAACTCTGTATCATATGCCCTGTCTTTAAGTTTTTCATAAAGATATTCCTTAACGCTTTTACTGGCATCTTTGGCATTAAGAACAAGACGTTGGGGCTTGAATGAAATTTTTAGCTCGCTCTTAATGACCCCTTTATCCGGCTTTATTATTCCTGCAAGCATCTTTATAAACGTTGTTTTACCCGTCCCATTAGGTCCAAGTATGCCTATTATTTCACCTCTATTTATGCTCCCTCCCTCTGCAATCAAAGAAAAATTCTCAAAATGCTTCTCTAACTGTGGGAACTCAAAATATTTTTTAAAGCTGCCAGCGCTTTTCGCAACATCAGAAAATACTATTGGCTTTTCCCTGATTCTAACATTCTCATCCTTAATATAGCCATGCAAGTATGTATTTATGCCTGTACCAACGCCATAGGGATGTGATACTATTCCGAATGCTCCGGGCTTTCCATATATAATATGTATGCCATCACTCAGATAATCAAGAATGGCAAGGTCGTGCTCAACAACCATAACCATACTCCTCTTGCTAAGTTTTCGTATCTCCTTAGCAACAAGCAACCTGCTTTTAACATCTAAATAGCTGGACGGCTCATCAAAGAAATAAAGTTCTGCATCCTTTATTAATGTTGCTACTATTGCAACCAGCTGGAGCTCACCACCAGAAAGCTCAGATATATTTTTATTTAATACAGCATTTATACCAAAGGTATTGATAAAATATTCATAATCACCTCCAATCTTGTTGAGCAAATCTCTAACCCGTTTCCTCTTCCATACATTTGGTATAAGGTCTATATTTTGCGGTTTATACGCAACTCTCACCCCTTTCTTTGAAAGCTTTTCAAGATACGATTGAAGTTCACTACCTCTAAATCTTCTTAGTATCTCTTTCCATTCAGCCCGTTCTTTTCCAAGATTTGGCATTATAATACCTGAGAGTATCTTTAGTATCGTGCTCTTACCTATACCATTAGCCCCTATTATGCCTATTACTTTATTTTTTTGCGGAATTGGGAGCCTGTATAAAGAAAACCCATTTGTACCGTATCTATGCACCGGGTCTTCATTCAGCGCTTCTGGTATATTAACAAGTGTTATGGCGTTGAAGTTTGCTTTCTCACAAGCCTTCACACAAAGACCACAACCTATACATAGTTCTTCATTGAAAATCGGATAGCGATCTTCACCAATACGCACACATTCCTTTCCTGCTCTATTTATCGGGCATGCTTTCATACATGCATAGTTACATTTGTTAAACTGACAAGCATCTCTATCCAGAACTACTATTCTTTTTTTCATGTTAAACACCTAAATCAAGAACAAGGAACTATTTTTGCCTCAACACCAAATGCCTTCTTAATTATCTCCTCCAGTGATTTGGTATTTATATTTGCCCTTTTTTTCGGTATTTTTATCTTATATATCTCCTTTTCTGGGGTATAAAGTATATTTATGCCGAGCACGTATGTTGGAAATAATAGTTTTTGAACAAAATCCCTCATATCCTTTGCCTCTTCTATAACCCTTACGGTTTTACCTAGGTGCTTTGAAAGCTTTTTAACTATAACCCCACTTTTGCCTATTATCTTTGATGCATCACCTTCTTTACAAACTATAACCACCAAATTGTTTGTTTCTATCACCTTCTTTATAGTTATATCCTTTAGTGGCCTTACATGTTTAGAGAGCTCATAAATACTTCTCGACACCCTTACATCACTCTCACTAATTATACCCTTTTCCATCTTCTCTTTATCAGCTTTGCAAAGTATGTCTGATGTAAGGCAAACATCACATATAGGAGCCTTCATAGTATCACCAAAAATCCATAATACTTTATAAAGCTAAAGAAATTTAAATAATAATTATGAATATTCCTGTATTGGCTATATTATCTAAAAGTGCCAAGTTTTCCTTACATTACAAGAGGTGGTTTCCATATTTTATTGTATATTTAGTGTTATCTTTGGTTGGCTTCATGATATTTAAAGATGAGATTCTATCAATTATACTAAATCCAGGGGAGCTCTACTTATGGGATTTTATGCCAGCTGTATTTATATTGGCTATTATGCAATTCATGATCATTACATTAATAGACGGTGCTGTAATATATCAGTCATGGAAGAGTAAATGGAAATATTACAAGGAGAGCTGGAAACGAGCAATGGAAAAATACAAATCTATGATAGCGGCAATATTTGTTATATGGCTAATTACAACACTTTTTTCAATGATACCGCTTGTGGGATTTATTATAGAGTTCATACTCTTCCTTGCCTTTATTTTCACATTGCAATCTATAATAATTTCAAATAATGGTTTTTACGAAGGCATATCAGAGTCTGTACGTATATTTAGAAGGCATCCCTTATGGGTACCACTTAGTTACATACTAATATTGCTTGCCTATATACCATTTATTGTTGTTCTTGTATTGCTTGCGGTATGTATATTATTTTTATATGGTATTAGGATAGAGTATTTCACATCTCCAGCTTTGTTAGTGTATGCCGTTTTTTCAACACATTTGGCATTAGTTATTTATTCGTTTGGAGCGGCGGTAGTAAAAACATTTACATTAAAGGCTTTGACTGAATTTTACCTCGTATTTAGAAGAAAAAAGAGGTAGCCTCATAAAAATAGTTCCTATAAAGAGTCCAAAGTAATTTATAAGCATATCCATAAGCTCTCCGTACCTATTTGGTACAATTGTTTGTACAGCTTCTGTAAAGCTTGCTATTATTAAACCGAAGAAAAGAAAATATCTTTCTGACTTATTAAATGCTCTTGATGTATTTATGAGCAGCATTGCATAGATGGAATATGCTAAAAAATGTTCTATATCGCCGCTTCTCATCATAGGCAGCAACGGTTTCATTACAGCGGTTTTGTATGGTTGGACAGAAAGGTAAATAAGCAGAGCAGTTTCTATAATGGAAAGGCTTAGATAAAGATACTTCTTCATATTCATTTTTATTCAAAAATTTTAAATTAGATTTTGGTAAAACTTAAGTAGTTTGGAAACATAATATATTATGCCTACAAGATTTATTGTTGTAAGTGGGGGTGTAATTTCTGGTCTTGGTAAGGGTATATTTACGGCATCACTCGCAAAGCTTTTACAGATGAGAGGATATAAGGTAGTGCCGATCAAGATAGACCCATATGTTAATGTTGACGCAGGTACGATGAATCCTATAGAGCATGGCGAGGTTTTTGTTTTGGATGATGGAAGCGAGGTTGACATGGATCTTGGCACCTATGAAAGGTTTCTTGACATGAATCTGAGGAGTGAGAACAATCTAACCACGGGAAAGATATACAAGCTTGTAATAGAAAAAGAAAGAAAAGGGGATTATCTCGGCAAGACCGTTCAGATAATTCCACATATAACCAATGAGATACAAAAATGGCTGGAAAGGGTTGCTAAACTTTATAGGGCTGATATAGAGCTTATTGAAATAGGTGGAACTGTTGGCGATATCGAAAATCTGATATTTTTGGAGGCAACGAGACAACTAGCTTTGAAATACAAAGTAGCCTTTATACATTGCACACTCGTACCTGTGATAAAAAGTGTGGGTGAGCAAAAAACAAAGCCTACACAACAATCTGTTCAAAGGCTAAGAGAGATAGGCATACAGCCAGACTTCATATTTTGTAGAAGCGAGAAATACCTAAAGGAAAAGGCTAAGAAAAAGATATCCTTATTTTGCGGTGTTAAAGAGGATCACATATTCTCTGGGCCGGATATAACAAACATATACAAAGTGCCTATCATATTGAATAAGCAGAGGGTTGCAGAGAAGATTCTTAAGTATCTTGATTTAAAGCCAACAAGGAATGAAATGGGGGAATATAAGAAATTGGTAGAAAGGTTTGAAAGAAGCAAGAAGAGGGTAAAAATAGCTATAACAGGGAAATATACAGAGTTGCACGATTCATATGTATCCATATTGCATGCAATAACACATGCATGCATGCACCTATCATTAAAGCCAGAAATAAAATGGATAGAAACAACAGATATTGAGAATGGAAAGATAAGGGCAGAGAGGGTGCTAAGTGATGTTAACGGTGTGCTGGTACCTGGTGGTTTTGGTAGTAGAGGGGCTGAGGGAAAGATAGAATGTATAAGGTATGCCAGAGAAAATAATGTGCCATTCCTTGGGCTATGTTTCGGGTTTCAGCTTGCATGCATAGAGTTTGCAAGAAATATATGCAAGCTAAGGAATGCAAACTCAACAGAGATTGATCCGGAAACAAAGTACCCAATAATAGATCTGCTACCGGAACAAAGAAAGGTGTATAAAAAAGGTGGAACAATGAGACTGGGCGGGCAGGATGTGATAATAAAGAAAGGTAGTATGGCGTATAAATTATATGGGAAGGTAAAGATAAGAGAACGCTTTCGTCATAGATATGAGTTTAATCCTGAGTATAAAGAGATTATAGAGCAGGGCGGCCTTATTTTTTCTGGTCATGATAAAAGCGGAGAGATTATGCAAATTCTTGAGTTAGCTAAACATAAATTCTTCATAGCAACGCAATTCCATCCAGAATTCACATCCCGCCTCATGAAACCAAATCCCATCTTCTTAGGTTTTGTTAGGGCTGCAAGTAAAAAATGAATCATTTTTTATAAATCAGCTCCTTTCCCTTGCGATGAAGACCTTTGCTCTTTATGATTATCTTATCTCCTTCGATAACCTCTCCTATAACCTTAGCTTCAATCCCGTAGTTTGAGGCAATTTTTATAACTTTTTCTGGTTCACGGGTTATTATAATCATCCCTTGACCCATATTCCATGTCATGTATGCTTCTCTATCACTAACATTGCCTTTTTCCTGGCAGAGAAGCATAAGCTCGAAAGGCTCAAAGGGATCTTCAATATATGCTCCAAATTCGCTATTTTTCAGCACCCTACCAAGCTTCTCTGGAATACCACCACCTGTTATATGTGCAACACTATGCACTTCAGCTTTTGGTTCATTAAAAGCACCACCACACATGTCCACTATTGCAGGTGTATAAATTCTGGAAGGAGGAATCAATACAAGATCCCCAAGTAATTGACCATAGTACTCTTCATTATGCCATTCTTTCCCATATGCTGTTTCCATTATCCTCCTGACAAGGGATATACCGTTTGATCTGAAGCCATGCTCCCTTAGTGCAACAAGCCTGTCACCCTTTTTAATATCTTTTCCTGTTATAAGATTGTTTTTTCTTGCAAACCAGATAACGCTTGCACCCCAGTTATAATTAAACTCCCCATATCCTCTGACCCTCGCTCCCACCTCAGCTACTTCACCATTAACCACAGCTACATTTGCTTCTTTTGCAGCATCTATGTAACCCTTTGCCAGTTGCTGCAGGAGATCGATATATGAGTCTTCGCCATCACACAAGGTATTAACATCAAGAATAGAACCAATTATAACTGGCTCGGCTCCTATGCGTGATGCATCATCGCACACCATTGCAAACAAATCATATGCAACGGTATCATGCTTCCTCGCCCTTTCGGCAATTTCGATTTTCGTACCAACACCATCAAAACCCATACCCATGTATGTATCTTTTGGCAGCATACCCACATTAATGCCCCTTATTCCAGAAAAATCAGGAGATATTTCAACAACCTCACCAAGCCTGCCTTTCCTATTCTCCCATGTTATTCTTGCTGCGTTATATAAAATCCGAGATGCTTTATTCCCGAGCTCTATATCAACACCAGCGCTCCTATATTCCATACATATTGAACTTAGTACCAAACATTATAAAATTACTAGCCATATCTCTTATTCACCACGTCCCAGATTCGCTTTGCCTTTTCTTTTCCTATACCCTCTATTTTCATCAATTCCTCTATGCTTGCATTAAATATAGCTTTTGGATTTCTAAAAGCAGAAAGCAAGCGTTTGGAAAGTTTTGTGTTTATTCCGGGCAAGCCAGATACTAAAAATTCCTGTTCATATCCCAACCCCTTGCTCTTTTTCTTTATCCTTATCTGCAATTCTTTTCTTTTCCCCTCAGCCTCTCTTTTTGCTATCCAAAATATCTGCATGGCCGTTTCCCTTGCACCCCTTGTCCATATTATGGGTATATGATAATCTATTGTTATTGCAGCTATAGCGCCTCTTATTGCATTTGGATGAACACTTCTTTGCAAAAATATCGAGTCTTGCATGCCCTCTATAATTAAGAGGGGAGCATCAAATGCCTTGCCCATATCTTCCATTTGATTAAATATCCTTTTATCCATTATGGATTGGATGAAATCTGTTACAGTCTTCCTTTCTATCCCAACCCTTTCAGAACATATATAATCAGCTATATCGAGCCTTTTGAACACTACGTTAGCGTTACATTCTGAGAGGTATCTAATAACATTGCTATACCTTTCCCTTATATCAACAATTATCACAAGCTCTTTGGTCGGTAGAAGCTTTTGACCCATATTTAATTGGAAAACTTTTATTTATATAAAAGTAAAAATATAATTAAGGTGTTTTTGATGTTGTTTGGTAAAAAGAAAAAGGAAGAAAAGGGTCCAGCTGGTCCATCCAGACCTATACCCGTGATGGAAGTTGAAATGATGTCTTCTCGTGGCCTCACAGAACCCGAGATAATACAGGCCCTGCAAAAACAAGGATATTCAATGACAGAGATCGATGCAGCAATAAAAGAGGCATTGAAAAAGAAGGTTAAGGGACCTGGTCCTGAAGCTCAACAACCTCCATTACCTCCTCCACAACCACCCCAAGCACCACCTCCTGCTCCTGCTGCACCTCCATTACCTCCTCCACAACCACCCCAAGCACCACCAATACAAGAGGTAAAACCTTTATTACCACCTCCCAAAAAACCCCCTGCGCTACCTGAGCCTAAAAAAACCATTGATAGAAGAGAGATAGAGGAGCTTGTTGAGGTCATAGTTCAAGAAAAGATGGCTGATATATCCACAAACTTCAAGAATTTGGAAACAAAGATACAAGGCATTGTAGAAAGGATAAACAAGGTAGAAGAGGAAATGAATAAGATGAGCGTTGAGAGGAATAATGAGGTAAAAAGCATACAGGAAAAGATTGATGAATATAAAAACAGTATGAATGAGCTTAATGAGAGGATAGAATCGATGGAAAGGGCATTCAAGGATTCTCTAACGCCCATGCTTGAATCTTTAAGAAGCCTTTCGGAGACAATAAGAACGCTTAAAGAAAGAGGGCATATCCAGCACGCTCAGCACAACGCCCCTAATGTACCAAAAAGCCAATCATAGCAATAATAACAAACCTTTTATTTTACCTAACCAGGCTTTTGCTCTCCGGCACCTTTAGCTTCAGCCTTCTCTCCACCCATCCACCAAACAACAATGGCAAGTATTATTATAAAGAATATGATGGTCCATACATCAGAGCTGATGGCCCAGCTGGGTATACCTATAAGGCGATCAACACCCGCACCTAATGCAAAAAGTATGCCAACAAACACTATTACCAGTGCCCATATTGTTTTTGATTTACCGCCAAATGCCTCCTCTGGCTTAACACCAACAAAACCGAACATTATCAATATAAAAAGCAGTACAGAGCCTGCCATGAGCCAATAGCCAGATATCTTTGCAAAGAAATCAACAACCATGATATTCCAGCTTGTATAGAGCATCACAAAAAACGCTAGAATTATGGAGATTAGCGCTTGTGCGCTTGCTGGTAACTTATCACCTAATGCCGTTTTTATTAAACCATAAAATATCGCTAGCGCAAGCAGGAACGGGAATAAAAACTGGAAAAACTCCAATCTTTGCATATTGTATAACAAAGTCTGAAATGCACCCATATTTAATTTATTACCATGAAATATTTATAAACCTTTATTGTGTATTGCTTTTTTGTTTTAGAAAATTATAGCTTAGGTTTCCAGTAGAATACATACCTCCCAACCCTCCATTTACCACTCCCGCCTTTATATCCACACCTTGTACATTTCATCGATACCAATATCTTCTTGCCTTGGAGATTTTTTACATATACACCTTTAAGCTTACCATTGCATACAGGGCATGCTTTTGGCATCTCCCCACATATATTTTTTGTAGCAATACCTATCTCAGGAATCTCAGCAATTATTTTCCTTAATCTTTTGCCAGATACAGCATACTTACTATTCAACCTCTTATTGACAATCTCCAATAGCAATCTTTGTGTCTCTATTTCCTTTCTTTCTTTAATTATCTCAGCCAAAATAGACATTAATAGCTTTTTGTCTGCACGCTTTTTTGCCATATAAAGAAAATAGTATTATTTTTAATATTTAGTTCCATAAATTCTCTTCTTCATAATCACTTTCAAGCACTATACCATAGTTTGAATAAATTGTTAGGCAATGCGGACAAACAAAAACCCTGGGCCTTTTATGCCACACCTTTCCCTTAGTCCCGCACACGGGGCATTTATTCCTAAACACGATAAACATTCTCTACACCTTAATATTTTAACATACCATTTACTATTTTTATTCCCATCTTGATTGCTTTTTCCTCAATCTCAAATCTCTTTTTCTTACCAACGCTGGATGCTATTTTCCCAACCTCTCTACTTGGGTCTATCTTTTCTAAGTCATTGATATTCTTTATAATAACCTCTCTAAAACCATTCCTGTTCAACCCCTTTACCTCTTTTGGTGAAGAGTAACCAATAGATGGTAGCTTACCCCTTCCCTTTATTCTCTTTCTTAACTTTGAGCTGTTACCCTTCGGCCTCCTCCACTTCTCTTCCAATCTCTTATGCCTGTGCCATTCTTGTCTCTTAAAACGTGGTTTTTTCTTCTTTATCTCCCTTCTCTTCACCAACGCTTCTGTTTCCATAGCTACTCCCCCATTAGATGTGTTTTTTCAACAATATATATACCATCTTGAAAAACCCTTTTATCAAAACCTTTCACCCTTGTCATTTGCTCTATGTTTGCGGCCATCTGGCCAACCTTTTCTTTATCACTCCCGCTCACTATTACCTCATTTCCTTTTATCTCAATCTCAACATCGGGATAAATCTCCACGCTTCTTTTGTTTCGCTCTCCTAAAAAATTTTCTAAAATAAATTTATTGCCCTCAACCTTCATTTTCATGGGGAAATGGGAATGCACTGCTTTTAACTTTGCCTGCCAGCCGTACTTAACGCCCAACATCATGTTCTTTATCAATGCTTTCCACGTGCCGGCGATTGCATTTATATTCCGCTTGCTCTCTTTAACATCTATAAATACCTTGCCATCCTCTATCCTTAACGAAAGCTTTGGATGCGTAAATGTCCTTTCCAGGCTGCCCTTTTCACCACTAACCACTACCTTACCATTCTCATTTTTTACGGTAACACCATCAATTATGTCAAGCCATTTTTTTAACATAAAATCACATTTATTTTAAAAACTTTAAAACTTTATTTACCTTTTTTCCCAATTCTACCTACTAGCTTAAACGCACCTGTACCTAGTGGTATAACTTGGTTTAAGATTATATTTTCAATTGGTCCTTTAAGAGGATCTTTAGCACCCTTTACAGATGCATTTATTATGTGTTTTTTTGTTTCTTCAAATGCCGCCCTTGCAAGTACAGAGTCTTTGTTTCCTGCAATACCATACCTTCCTATTCCTCTTATCTTCCCTGTAACCGTCATCAAATCTGCAAGCAAGGAGACGTATCTAACATCAACCCCAAGCCCTTGCTCCTCTATAGTTTTCATCGCCTCCCTTATTATAACATTCCTTGCAGCCTCTATACCTAAAACCTCGTACACTTCAAATATATTATTTGTATAGGTTCTTGTTGCATCCACGCCTTCTATATCAAAGACCTTCTTAAGATTAGAACCAAGGGTTGTTATAACCCACTCACCCTTTTCATTCTTGCTTAAAATGACATGTGTAACACCTTTTACACCCTTTATATGCGATTCAAGCATCCTGAACTTAAGTTTATGCAAATTTATTACATCCTCTTTTGTTGATACAGCTATTAATCTGTCCTCCTTTGTTGTAATTTCCAAGTTCTTAAGCTTTATTTTCTTTGCCAATTCCTCAGGCTTTATATTATATCTGCGAAGCTTATTCATATCAAGCTTGCATGTAATGGTCATGTTTATTAGGTCTATCGTTGTTGAGATAACCAAATCCTTGAGCTTTATCTCCTTTATATCCTCAGCTATCCTCATGGCTTTTTCCTTTGTTTGGTAATCCTTTTTTAAATATATTGTCATGCTTGGGGTCTCTGGCTCCTTTTTAGCATCAAATATCTCTATGAGACGTGGCAAACCAAGGGTGACCTGTATACCTGCTGTACCTGCAAAGTGGTATGTACGCATAGTCATCTGTGTTGCAGGCTCAGAAAGGCTTTGGGCTGTGACGACGCCTATGGGTTCTTCAGGATCGTATACAGCATTGCTATAAGCCTCTCTTACCCTTTCCCATATCTTCTCAGCCCTTTTCTTATCGATCTTATTATTTTTTATATACTCCTCGACTTCCTTGACTATCTTTAAAGGGAGTTCCATCTTAGACACCTCTTATATAATTTATCCATCCCAATTCTCCCCAGTCTGATTTTGTAGGATCTATACCATCTTCCCCGGCAACAAATTGGATTATATTATTATTTGAATCTCTTACCGTAAGATCATAATGCACTCTCAAATCTTGCAAGGAGTTCATGAATCTTCTTTGCATATAACCTGATTTTCTCGTACGAAGGGACTTATCCATTAATCCTTCCCTGCCATTCATCAAATTCCAGAAAAACTCAAAGGGGGTTAAACCTTTCTTGAACCCTCTGGCAACAAATCCATGGGCTTTTGCTGATAAATCACCTCTTTTAAAATGGGGCAACGTTCTCATGTAATAACCACGTTGTATACGTTTACCCATTATCGTCTCAGATCCTACACAAGCAGCCATTTGTGTTGTGTTTATGTTAGAACCCTTTGCCCCAGAGTCTGCCATAACAACTATATCACTATACCTTATATTTTCTGCTACAAGCTGGCTTACATTATTCAGGACCCTTGCCAGTGTGGAAAGGATATGCGTTTCTAAGGAGGACTCGGGTGTCATACCAGGTATTATCTCAAGCGCACCCTTGTTATACTCCTCTATAAGTTTTAGAACATTTCTTTCCCCTTTCTCAACCTCTCTTTGTGCCTTTTCCAAAATATCTTTGCTTAGGTCCAAATCTGCGATGCTTATAGAGAAGCCTCTTTGCATGAGGTATGCTATCCCCAGCCTTCCTAAATTATCTATAAAGTCCTTAAGCTCATCTTCACTTGCAACCCTTTTTATCTCATTTATCATCTTTCCCTTGAACGCACCCACAGCAGATGAATCCAGCGTGCCCGTTTTTAGCTCACCATTAACTATCTTCACCCACGCATCATGTTTGCATTTTTCTTTTGTACATCTTTCATCGCATTCCTTACAATAATTTGTTTTGAACTCTATATTAACACCTTTAGGTATCAAAAGGCTTACCAACTCCTTGCCTGTTATCTTTTCTTTATCTGGAAGCTCAATATCTATGTTTGCCGAGCCTAGCAATTGTGCAGCTTCTTCCTTTGTAAACACAACACCCTTTTTTGTTAGAAGGTATATGCCAGAGATCTGGTCCAGATCAAGACCAACGAGTGGGCCACCGAATCTCGGGGATATTATATTGTGCTTTACCTCCATGAGCATAGATGCCTCTGTTTGTGCCTCCTCGCTCTGCAATGCATGTAAATTCATCTCATCCCCATCAAAGTCAGCATTGTATGGCGGGCAAACAGAGGGGTTGAGGCGGAACGTACGATACGGCATGACTTTGACACGGTGAGCCATTATAGAAACCCTGTGCAAAGAAGGCTGCCTATTAAAGAGTACTATATCCCCATCTTCAAGCTTCCTGTCTACGCTCCAACCGACACCTATATTTTTAACTATCTCTTCTTTGTTATCTTCTGTCACCTTTATCTTTCTTTTATCCGGTCTAGTAACGTAATTGACCCTGCCATTCAATATAAGCTCTTTTATCCTTTTTATATTAAGTGTTGTGACACTCTCTGGTATTGTTAGTTCATTTGCAACAACCTCTGGCACGCCTACCTCATTTATACTTATCCTCGGATCTGGGGATATAACCGTTCTACTTGAAAAATTAACCCTTTTTCCTAAAAGATTATTTCTTATCCTCCCTTCCTTTGCTTTTAATCTCTGGACAATGCCTTTAAGCGGCCTTCCACTTCTATGCCTTGCTTGTGGCACACCGGTAAGCTCATTATCAAAGTATGTGGCAATATGGTATTGTAAAAGCTCCCATAGGTCCGTAAGAATAAACTCAGGAGCACCTATATCTATGTTCTCCTTTAACGATTGATTTATTCTGACTATATCTACGAGCTTATGCGTTAAATCATCCTCGCTCCTTTCACCAGTTTCAAGTGTTATACTCGGTCTTACCGTGACAGGTGGTATTGGGAATATTGTCAATATAAGCCATTCCGGCCTGCCGCCATTGAATTCTACCTTGCTTAGATCGCCATCTGGTATCTTTTCAAATCTTTCCCTTATCTCTAGAGGGTTTAACTCTTCCTTTTCTTCATAAAATGTGTAAGGCTTTACAAATGTAATCTTTTTTTGGATCTCGCCGCAAAAAGGACATTTTTTTATTTGGTCTCGTGGGATATTGTTTATGTTCACCTTTTCCTTAACCATTATTCTTCCACACTTCCTACATGTTACCTTTAAAAGATTGTATATAATCTTCGTATAAAGTATATGAATTACAGGCTTTGCCAGCTCAAGATATCCAAAATGTCCCGGGCATTCTCCTATCGTTCCATTGCATGTTCTACACCTTATCCCAGGATCTGCAACACCTAAGCGTGGATCCATTACACCCCCGTCAACTGGATAGCCATCTGCATCATATAGCTCAGATGTAACTATTCTTACCGTTGCCATAGACTTTATAACTGTAGGGGAAAGTATACCGAAATCTATCCTTTCTATCTTGCTCACGCTCATAGCTCTTTCACCACAAGTTTTGGATATACTATACTTGATTTTAATTCATCAAGTATCAGCTTAAAGGCATATGATGTTCTTATCTTAACTATTTTTGAATCCTTGCAAACCGGGCAATATGATTTGTTATTTATATTGTCATGTATTGCGATAAGCCCACAGTTAGAGCAAACGGGTATTGTTGTATCATCTGAGCTGAATCTCTCCCTTAATGTAAGTGCTGCACCATGCCCTACGAGGCACTGCTGCTCCATTTCACCCATTCTCAGGCCACCCCTCTTACTTCTCCCTTCTGTTGGTTGATGTGTAAGCAGTGTAACGGGACCCTTTGATCTAACATGGATTTTGTCCGCAACCATGTGATCAAGCTTCATATAGTAATTGACCCCAATAAATATTGTTGCCTCATAAGCCTTGCCAGTTTTACCATCATACAAAACCTCCCTACCATCATCTCTGAAACCAAGCTCTATTAAACCATTCCTTATAACCTCTTCCTTTGTTCCAGAAAAGGCAGATGCATCTATTCTCTTCCCAACCAATGCACCATACTTTCCGGCTATTATTTCAAGCAATTGCCCAACAGTCATCCTGCTCGGTATACCATGGGGATTAAATACTATATCTGGCACTATCCCGTCCTTTGTAAATGGCATATCTTCCTGTGGAACTATTAAGGCTGCAATACCTTTTTGTCCGTGTCTTGTAGCAAATTTATCTCCAACCTCACAATTTCTTTCATCCCTTACCCTTACCTTAAACAGCATCTCGCCATCAGGTGTTTCTGTTATTATCACCTTATCCACTATACCTTTTTCTCCATATTTGACACATAAAGATGATTCTCTTTTATTCTCTATATCTGCTGTGAAGTCCCCAGCTGAAAGGAACCTTAATGGAGATGTTTTACCTATTAGCACGGTGTCAGAACCAACATCAGTCTCGGGGTTTACTATACCATCCTCATCAAGATGTATGTAGGCTTGCTCCCCTCTATATCCCTGTATCCCTGGTTCTGGTATACCTATTATATCTTCCTGTCCACCCCAATACCTCTTTCTTACCGTTTCATATGTTCTAAAATAGAAAGATCTGAACAGACCCCGCTCTATGGATGCTTTATTAATAACAACAGCATCATTCATGTTATAGCCTTCGTAAGGCATAACAGCAACAACTATATTTTGACCATAAGGGTGATTCTTAAGTACATTGTCTGTTTTTGTGTAAATCAACGGCAGCTGGGGATATGCTAATATGTTAAACTTTGTATCCGTTCTTATAAGAAAGTTGAATACAGGAGCTCCTATAGCTTGTCCTACCATCTTCGCTCCATAATTTACCCTGTCACCCCTGTTATATTCCGGGTACGGTGTTATACTGGCAGATATACCAAGGATGGACATGGGATTAAGCTCAAGATGTGTATGCTCTTTCGTAACCTCTTCAGGGCTTAGAGCAATGTACGCATTTTCTTCTTCTTCAGCATCCAAGTATTCTATTACATTATGCTTTAGTAAATAATCCCATGTTATCTTCCCTTCCTTAAGATTTCTTATCATCTCCTCTGTTAATCTTGGCTTACCATTCTCAACTATTATAAGTGGTCTTCTAGCTCTTCCAGCATCTGTATTTATTCTTATCTCGTTGAACTCTTTGAAGTATGCTATGTTAACCTCAGAAGGTATCATGTTATATCTTCTTCTCCTTCTTATCTCAGCTACAAGTTCTTCAGGCTTATCTGTTACACCAACGTACATACCATTAATGTAAACATCACACCTCATGCTTTACCCTCTCACCAACTATTTTTATTACCTCTTCCATCTCTTTATCAGACAGGCCAGATGTAACCTCTGTTAGCAATGCTAGATGCTTTCTTAACCCTATGCTGGATCCTTCTGGTGTCTCAGCTGGACAGAGCCTTCCCCACTCCGTGGGATGTATTTGTCTTGCTTTGAAATGTTCTTGTGTTGATGTTAGTGGAGATATAACAGACCTCAGATGTGATATTGTTTTTATATAACTGCTTCTATCAAGCCTTTGGCTAACACCAGTTCTTCCACCAACCCATGCACCCGTAGCAAGAGAAGAGAGTATCTGCTTTGTTACAGTATTAGCCTCTATTATAGATTGTAGGGAAGGAAATTTACCTCTTTTAATAAGCTTTTGATAATTATACGTCATTTTAGCTACCAGCCCCCATCTTCCAAGTAATATCGATCTAAATAGCTGTTCCAAAAGCTCACCAGACATTAATAACCTCTTATTGGAATAATGATCTATATCATCTTCGGGTATCATATCCAGCTTTACCTGTATGCATTTCCTTATTATCCTTGCTAAGAATGTAACCTTTCTTGCCCTATCCTCTATGTTTTGGCCGAGGTGGGGAAGAAGGTAACGATCCAATATTTGGCTAACACGTTCATCTCTATACTCTTTCGATATCTTCAACCTCCTGCCTATATAATCTATGGCATCTTCCGTTGTTATTACATCAACCTCATAAAGATTTGTATAGAATTCATTCAATATATTCTCATCATCAGATATTAATGAGCACAGCTCTTTATCATTATCCATGCCTAATGCTTTGAGTATAACAACTATTGGCAATCTTCTTATATTTGCAAACGATATCTGCATCTCACCATCCTGTTTCATTTCTATTAAATGCCTCTGCCTGAATCCAGACCTTTCAGAGTTTATTCTGACAGTTATAGAATCACCATCCCTTTCAAATATAGGCTTATTGGATGCTATCTCCTCTATTAACACAAGCACGCGCTCTGTACCATTAACTATAAAGTAACCACCTGGATCAGTTGGGTCCTCACCAACCTCATACATTTGCTCTTCATTCAAACCATACAAATTACATACCTTTGATCTTACCATGATAGGCAAATCACCAATATGTACCTGCTCTGGTCTTTCTTGTACACCATTGAAGATAGGCGTAAGAGTTACATACATAGGAGCCATATATGTTATGTTCCTTATTCTCGCTTCGTTAGGGTACAGGGTTCTAACGGAGCCATCAGCTTCTTTAACAACAGGCTTCCCAACCTCTATCTTCCCAAACTTTAGCTTTAAATCCTCTGCTTCATGAACTATTCTAACCGAGCCAATCTCATCTATTATTTTTTGTAAACCAAAGTCAATAAACCGATTAAAGGAGTCAATCTGATAATTTACCCATTCACCCTCCTTTTTAAATGTTTTTATAAGCGTTACAAACGGCATACTATCCCTTCACCACGATCCTATAATACAATGCAATGCCTGCTGTTGGCGACTTTCTCTTTATTTCCAACACATCCCCTACCTTTGCCCCCAACCTCTTTACAATAACATCATTCTCCAATATCTTTGGAAGCTTGTCCTCACTAACCCTAAGCCTTCCCAATAACTCCTTCTTTTCATTTTCTGAAAGAATCCTAAAATCTGGAACCAGATCATGTTTTAATATATCGATCGATGCAACCACCTTTTGAATTTGGGCCCGGCGGGATTTTCGCTTCTTTGTGATTAAACTTATATATAGTTGTAAAAGTTTTTAAAACTTTCTACTTCGAACCCGCGACTCCCGGGTGTCTTCCTGTCATTGCCTTGCTCAACACGCTTTTAACGGGAGTTAAAAGCATCACCCAGCAAACTGTCCGGTGCTCTACCAGACTGAGCTACGGGCCCATCCATTAATAATTATCCTCTGTTACTTTTAAATAGCTTTAACCAATGGCGGCATTCTTCAAGGCGTCCTTGCATGGACATGTCCTTTTACTTGGTATACTTTCAATAGAATTAAGCAATATCTTTTCAACAACGCTTTTATTTCTTCTCATAACCTCTATAACCTCTTTTGCACTAACAGGTTTCTCGGCCCATACATCATAGTCTGTAACACTTGCAATAACAGCAAAACAAATCTCCGCCTCTCTAGCAAGTATAGCTTCTTGCACGCATGTCATACCTATAATCTCTGCAAACCTTCTAAACATCTTTGATTCTGCTCTTGTAGAGAACCTCGGACCGGAGATACGTAGATATGTTGCCTTCTCATGATACCTCAGCTTAAGCTTTTTTGCCACTTTAATCAAAACCTCTCTTAATGTTGGACAGAAGGGGTCTGCAAGAGATACATGGTAGACACGCTTTCTGTCATAGAATGTTGTTACATCCTTACCAAAATCTATGAATTGATTAGGAAAAACTATGTCCCCGGGCATATAATCCTTTTTAAGTGAACCAACAGCAGCAGTTGCTATTATTCTCTCCACACCCATTTCCTTCAGCGCCCATATGTTTGCTCTGAAATTAATCTTATGTGGCGGTATTGTGTGATTCCTTCCATGTCTTGGCAATACAGCAATCTCAGTATTTTTAACCTTGCCTATAAATATACTATCCGATGGATTTCCATATGGTGTTGAGATTTTTACCTCTTTTATAATTTCAAAGCCATGCTCTAGTATGTGGCCGCTTCCACCTATTATTGCAATCTTTACCATCCTCTCCCTTAGCCAACAACATTCTTTACTATTTCGATTATCTTCTTTTTCTCCTCCTCTTCCAGAATGGTTCTTTCATACGCGAAAATTATGTTAACCTGGTCTATTGTTGTTGGTAGAAAGTTTACTATGTTCACTATTTGTTCTTCATTAAGCTTCCCCATAGCCTTAAGCTCATCCCTTATCTTATTTTCCTGTTCTTCTGTTAATGTACAAAATTTTCTTAAATGCTCTAATGCGTTTTTTTGTTCATACCCAAGTTCTTTCTTTTTCTCTCTTTTCTCAAGTATTTTTTTTGCATACAGAAATGAAACGACCTTTTCGCTCATTACATCCATTATATCACGCAGCCTTTAAATGCTCGGGATTTGAGATTATATTTTTAATTTTGTCCCCATCTCTTATTTCTACTATATATGCATTTCCTCTTATGCCCCTTATAACACCACTTCTTCCTTTAAATCTCGGATGAGGCATACCATCCAATGAATATGGAAGATGATCTATTACAACCCTCTGGCCAATTCCAAATCTTTTTATGAACGGTGTTACCTTGAACTTCTCCCTCCTCCCTTTCTTTAATTTTCTACGTGTCCTTCTGTGGAAACCCTTATTCTTTCTTACCATCTTTCTCACCAAACCCTATTACATCAAGGCTTTCAACCTTTGCTGGATTGTTTAAAAGGTATGCTATGCTTGGCTTTGTTCTACCGTTATCACCATTTACTAATTCTTTTATATATGTGCCGCTCTCCGCACATATCTCAAATATATATTTTTTATCATTTACCTTTTTCCATTTTATGCTTTTTATCTTTTTATATCTTTTTATATCTTTTCTCCTATGCAACACCCTTCTTGGTGTTCTTTGCTCAACTATGCCTAAGATGCCTTTAACACTTGCAATATTCTTAACCCTGTCCCTAAAACTAACCACAACTCTATAGATTTTATCCATTGCCATTTTCTTTACAGCCCTTACCTTGCTCCTTTCTGTTAGCTTTAGATTCCTCACAAGCACCTTTCCGCTTTTGTTTATCTCCTTTGCCATACTCTCTATATCAACCCTTCTTTTCTTTGGACCCTTTATTTCCAGCACGAACGGCCTGTATGCAAGGCATCTTGCATCTATATCCTCCCTTCCAGCTGCATGAAACACATGCCCTTTTCCTTTTAATGCTTTAATAAAAGGTTTTGCTATTATATCCTCTACACTCTCCTCATACTTATCCCATTTTGTTTGAGGAATACCCCTTACTAGCTTGCTGTATTCACCATAGATAAAAATTGATCTGACATCAAGCTCTATCTTGTTATGTTCGAGATCAAATATTATAGTAATATCTGGCATATCCTTATCATACGCTTTAGAAGTCCTCAACTCTATTCTTTTCCCGATTTCCCTACTCAGCTCAGATTTTATATCCTCAGCGTAACTTTTGCCACAAGTCCTCAATACCTGCTCCTCTCTCATCACAATCTCATCACACATCTTTATCCCGACAAGAAATGTTGAGAATTGGTAAGGTTTTAAAATAGAAAGAGCATCCTCTACATACTTATCAATACTATCAAATATGTTTTTGCACACATAGCATTGTGGTTTTTTAACGCTTGTGCGCTTTTTTCTAAATTTTATCCCATAAAAATTCTCTCTCTTTATTTTGAACCTCTTTGCCTCATACTCCATAGCGATAACTTTTCTTATTGCTGCACCACGCTCCCTGTTGCTCATACCTGTGAGGAGAAGGGCGAATAGTCTTCCCAAGCAGTTATCACAAAGATAATAGCTTGCCATAACTTTTTTTGCCTTCTCAATCACGCCAAACATGGTTTACTTTTCCATTATAAATTTAAATGTATTAACTCATTCCCAAAAAAACTCAAAATCATAGCTATGCTTTTTAAACCTCCTTAGGTAGATCATTATTATAGCAGATGTTAATATCCCGCCAACATGTCCAAAGTTTGCTATTCCTGGCTCAGAACCTGTAATACCAAAGAATGTTTCAACTAAGAAAAGCACAATTATGAGTAGGTATGCAGGCATAGGTATACCAGGAAATATTATCACTATACTTTTTGGATATATGAAGGCATACGCAGTTAGTATACCAAATACAGCACCACTTGCCCCCACCATAGATACAGATGATATGCCCGCTATCAACATATAAAATATAGCAGAGCCAATTCCAGAGAGGAAATAAAGAAGTACAAAATTTTTTGCACCCAAAGCCCTCTCCACAGGGTTACCAAAGATGTAAAGTATGAACATGTTAATAAGTATATGCCCAATGCCAGCATGCATAAACATGTATGTAACGAATTGCCAATAAGCGCTAGCAATTGCTATGGATGGGATGAATGCAAGCATAGGAGTTATTTCTGGAAATACAATTTGCGCTAAAAAGACTGCTATATTTACCAATATTATCTTATTTGTTATGCTCATAGTATCATATTTCCAGAAGCTTTATTCCTTCCCTCGTTATATCAAAAGGGTGTATAAAGGTTGAATGATTTGTTCGTCTCATTTTTCTTATTGTAAGAGTTCTCTTAAATTCCTCAGCTACTGGAACAAAATCGAGCTTTATTACACAATCTACTATGAATTCTAGCATACCTTCACCTGTTAGTGCTGTGCTCTCCTCTGGTATAGTTCCGGTAATCAAAACCGTAACGCCGTATTCCTTTAATTTATCGATGAGTTGCATCAAGGCAACTTTGGCTATATACTTATCTTTTATAAAAGCTTCAATAAGTGATATGGAGTCAATAACAAGCCTTTTTGCATTGACAAACCTTATGCTTTCCTCTATATTTCTGGAAAGATTGAATATATACATTCTTACAAGTCTCGCAATCTCATCATCACTAAAGCTCTTGCTTGGGAGGAACGGTCTTATGGAAAGAAACTTTATAAGGCCCTGTCTTTCAAAACTATCTATGTCCCAATTAAACATAGCTTCAATATCCTTCTTTATATCCTCCACACGCTCCTCTGTTGTTACATAAACCCCAGGCTCAAAATTTTTAGCACCTTCATAAATAAATGACATACAAAAAGCGGTTTTGCCCGTTCCAGTCTTTCCAGAAATAAGATTTACACTCCCCTTAACAAACCCACCTTCAACCTTCTCATCAAGCCCTATTATCCCACTCTTTACCCTTTCAACCTCATTCAGAATGCCCATATAATATTAGAATTTTTCCTGATTAAAATAATTTTTAATATTTTGGGTTAAATTTAAAGTTATGAAAATGGATTATAAAGTTTTGATATTTGTACCTGTTGTTGTGCTTATTCTCTCATCTGCGTATCTCGTTTCCAATTATATGGTAACGGGTGAATTCTTCAAGAAATCGATAGAGCTTAAAGGGGGAACCATTATAACCGTATCTCTCACACCTCAAATAAACGATAAAAGTATTGAGAAACTTCTGGCAGGCTATGATGAGTTTAAGGTAAGAAAAATAAAAAGCGTAAGCGGGAATATGCTTATCATTGAACTTCCACCTGAAAGCGATACGCACAAGCTTATCGAAAGACTTTCTAAGCTTGGGATAGAAAAAAAGGATATATCACTGGAGAATATAGGGCCTGCACTTGGTGCATCTTTCTGGCGTCAATCACAGATAGCCATTATAATAGCATTTGTTATGATGGGTATAATAGTATTTTTCATATTCAGAACATTCATACCCTCTTTGGCTGTTATGCTGAGCGCGGCATCAGATATAATAGTTACAATAGCTATTATGCAAATACTCGGCATAGAGCTTTCGCTTGCCGGACTTGCTGCATTGCTCATGCTTATAGGTTATTCAGTTGATACTGATATCTTGCTTACTACAAGGCTCATAAAGGAGGAAGGGAAAGATGTGGATGCAAAGCTGAAGAGGGCAATGAAAACCGGGCTTACTATGAGCTTCACAACAATAGGTGCCGTTACAGCCCTGCTTGCATCATCTATCTCTTCTGTACTATCAAACATTGCCAATGTTTTATTATTTGGCTTGCTTGTAGATTTAATGAATACTTGGATGCAAAATGCGGGCATATTAAAATGGTATATTGAAAGAAAGGTGAGTGCATGAAAAATTGGAGAATAATACTGATGATTATAATCTTAGCTACATCATTGTTAGCGATATTTCTTAAACCCCAATATACAGGCGTAGAGATCGCATACATATCCAAAACTTCACCAGCAAAGAATATTCTAGAGCAAGGAGATATTATATATTCCGTTAATGGGGAAGTTGTGAGAAATGTTGATGATTGGCTAAGGTTAACAAAGAATATTAGTGGCAAGGTTAATATTGTTGCTTACAAAGGCAGGGTTAAGAATAGCTATGAACTTTACGTTAACGAGACGATAGGTATAGATGTGATGAATGTTGAACGTACAAACATAAATTTTGGACTTGATATAAGAGGTGGTACGAGGATATTAATGAAACCAAAAGGCAACGTAAGCTCCGATGTCATTGAACAAATAATAGGAACTTTAGAAACCAGGGCCAATATTTTTGGGCTCAGGGAAATAAAGTTTTATCCAATAAAAACCATAACTGGAGAGAATTTCATACAAATAGAGGCCGCTGGAATAGGAAGAGATGTTGTTGAAAACTTGCTTTCGCAGAAAGGAAACTTTGTTGCAAAGATAACGAAGCCCGTGTTTTTGAAAGATGGAAAAGGAATTTTCATATTGGGGGAAAATAGGTATGATGTAAAGGTTTTGAACGAAAGCAGCGGTAAAATAGCCGTTTCCAATATAACATTAGAGCTTAATGATTCCTTTGTTTTGGATGGGATAAAATTTGAATACATAAACAAAAGCGGAGATGAGCTTATATTCCTTGGAACCGCTTATGAAGGAAAAGATATAGAGCTCGTTTACTCAGACCCACAGCATTCTGCGGTCATACCCAGAAGAGGATACTATCAATTTTATTTTGTTGTGCTTGTCTCGAGAGAGGGTGCTGAGAGGTTTGCGAAGATAACAGCTGGCATTCCTCAGCAAATGGATCTTATGAGCGGGGAGTATTACCTGAAGGATTCAAAGATACAGCTTTACATAGACCAACAGCTTATGTCAGAATTGAGGATAGCAGCTAGTCTTGGTGGAAAGGTCTATACCACGCCGCAAATAGAGGGTAGCAGAGAAAGAATGGAAGATGCTGTTAAGGAAAAGTTAAGATTGCAGACAATACTTCGTTCAGGGGCATTGCCTGTTAGCCTAGAGATTGTTTCTATCGGTATAATTTCGCCAAGCTTGGGGGAAGGATTTATAACCTCAGCTATAAATGCGGCGTTGCTTGCAGCCTTAGTTGTTGTTGTAATAGTATTTATCAAATACAGAAATATCAAGGTTGTTTTACCAATGATTTTTACAGGTTTAGCTGAGATCGTGATAATACTTGGTATAGCAGCCAAAAATGACAGCGGCGTGTGGTTATTTTCAATGTTACTATGCATAGCCTTCCTGTTATACAATTGGGTAAAGAAAGAGGAGATAGATATAAATTCATGGCTTGCTGTCATACTTATTCCTATAATGGGGGCAGCATTCCCTGGTTCATGGACTATAGACCTTGCCGCAATCGGTGGTATAATAGCTGCCATAGGAACAGGTATGGATAATATGATAGTTATAGCGGATGAAACTATACATGGTTCAACAAAAAAGGAGATCATATATGGGTTGAAGGATAAGATAAAGAGGGCATTCTTTATCATATTCGGTGCTGCATTCACGACTATTGCCGCAATGTTTCCATTAATGTTTGTAGGCGTTGGTTTGGTAAGGGGTTTTGCTATAACTACAATAGTTGGAATATTAGTCGGTGTGCTAATAACAAGACCAGCCTATGCCAGAATAATTGAGATTGCAGCGAAAAAATAACTACCTTACTTTCCATCTTGCAAGTATATTAGAGAATAGTAACGGGATAAGGAATTGGAACACCATGCTTGAGGCTATAATAATAGAATAAAGGCTTACATTGATTAGAGCATTATCAAACAGTATTTTTAAAACAATAATACTCGTGCTAAATCTCACAGAAAGACCAATACCTAGTAAAATAGATTGCCTCAAACCCAATTCTCTTCTTGCAATAATGTAAGACCCTAACAATTTCGCCCCGCTAGAGATTATAACAATTAAAAGGACAAGCAAAGGATACGTTATAATATATCCTATATCTAGCGTTACACCAACCCATAAGAAAAATATAGGGGCGAAGAAGCCATAACACATTGTTTTAATCTCCGACTCTATAAGCTTTAATCTCCTCTCCGGTGCAAATGTTTTAATACCAATCCCCGCAAGCAATGCAGCAAGTGCAGTAGTTTCTGCTAGTTGTCCAATACCTAGGAATAAGAAGAATACAAAGATCGTGAAGAGAAAAAGGGTCTCGATATTTAAGAAATTGAATTTTTTACCTTCCTTCTTAAGTTTTGTAAATCCGATTGTAAGGATAAATAAGACAAAGAGGGATACCAATATCAAGCCAATATGGAATGTAGTTCGTACAGAGGAACCAATTAGAACAACAGCTACGATCAAGGTAAATACTTCTACTATATCATCTAATGTACCTATACCAATTATGGTCTGACCAAGATTTGTGTTTATTATTTTGAACTCATCCAAGATGGGGATTAGTACGGCTTCGCCCACAGTAGCGAAGGATAAGGCTACGAGAAAAGATACAATCCAGCTATAGCTAAAAACAAAATGTATAAATGAACCGCCGATAATAACCTCTAAAAAAATAATGGAAAACGTTGCTTTAAAAATAAATCTTCCTTTCTTTTTAAGTTGGTTTAAATCTAACTCAAGGCCGATCATAAATAGCAAAAAATACATGCCAAGTCTCGCTAAGAATGTGAATAGGGATGATGATGTAATAGAAGCAAAGGGATTATAGATAGCGAGCATAGCACCGAAGATTAGCGATGCAAAAACCCACGGGACCCTGAGCCTCTCTATTATTCTTCCAACTAAAAATGTGAAGAGAAATACGATACACAGAAATAAAAACATATTTATCATAAATTCTATTTTCCCTTGCTTAAATAAAAATTAAACGCCTCGGCCGGGATTTCCCATGCTTATTGGTTGCAGGATGCATCGAAACCCGCTGGTGGTTTCGATTTTGAACCCGGGTCACAGGATCGACAGTCCTGTATGATAGCCAGGCTACACCACCGAGGCTTAACTAAACTATTATCAATTAAATTTTTATTTTTTGATAATTTATTCCTTTTCACATAGAAAGAATGCGGCTGCCGGGATTTCCCATGCTTGTTGGTTGCAGGATGCATCGAAACCCGCTGGTGGTTTCGATTTTGAACCCGGGTCACAGGCTCGGGAAGCCTGGGTCCTACCAGACTAGACTACAGCCGCTCTGAATTAATTATTGGCTAAAAATTTTTATATTTAGTATCCCCTCATCCACATACAAACTAAATGTTGAATTTCAAACCTAAAGATTTCAAAACCCACTAAGTTAATTTCATCTCTCATAATTCACTATGAGTATTCCTTACCTCTTGAGCACCTTCTCGACTTCTTTTACAAAGATATTGGCATCCTTTAAAGCAATTTCAGCATCTTCCTTCGTGGGCTGATACTCTAACCCATACATTGTTTCATGTCTTTCAATTCTATGAATATTTAGCAGATTTATTATATGGAACGGGATCTTCCTGCTATACCTTTCCTTTAAGTAGAGATACATTGCAAAATGACTTTTTTCTTGAATGCCATCTTTATAGAGCAAGGCTCTGGCTGCATGGAACATAGCCATATATGCCTCAATGATAACAAAGTTGAAAAATTTAAATTTCAGGGCAATATCGTAAGCTGTGTTAGCCGTTTTTAACCTTTCCCTTGCTATTTCCAAAGATCTTTTGCTTTTTTCTATATCTGGCCTTATCTTACGTAAAAGCCTAAATTTGAAACAATCTTCAAGCGTTTCGATCTTCATTCTATCATTGGTAATTCTCCATAGATTGGTACACCATACCTTATTATTTCTAAGTAAAAAGCTTTATCCTCCTTTGCTTTTTTATTCCATTCACTCCAACTAAAGATATGTAGAGCTATATCCCTTTTTAATCTCTCTTCAAATTTTCCTACCCTGATATATTTGGGCTTGCCGATAATAAGTAAATCAACATCACTCTTTTCACTATCCTCACCCTTAGCAATAGATCCAAAAAGCACTATAGATGAGATATTCGGAATGTTGGTTAATAAAAAACTAATGAGCCCAGATTTTAAAATTTCATGCAGGCTGTATGCTATCTTTATGTACCTAAAAGCAATATTACTTAAATTGGCTTTAAAGTACCTCATCTTTGCTTCCCTTTCCTCATATATAAATTTTTCTCTAACAAGCACGTCAACATACCTTTTAGTGGTGAATGGGCTCAATTTAAGCTTTTTGGCAAGCTCCCTAAGATAAACCCTTTGGTAAGGATTTCTTATAAAGAATTCTAAGATTTTAAAGATGTGCAAATTTTTCATACAATTGTTTTATTTTTTAATTTTATAAATATATTGTTTCAAAAAAACAAACAATTGTTTGGAATTTTGATACGATCAGTTGAAAACGATTCTGTTAGCTTATTGTTAGTATATAATAAGAAAGTTCAGGAGTCCAAGATAATTTCTATTCAACAATTTCAATTTTTTCTGGGATAAAAATTATTACTTCTCTCTCACATCCTATTTGTGTCATTTCACAATTTGTACCTTTAGCTCCAACTTTCACAGATTTCAAAATTCCTGTAGCATTTACTTCTTTATTTAAATATTTTTTGAATTCTTGTAACTGCTTCTCAGAAACATATCTACGACCTAGTGGAAGCAGATCAATTTTAATACAATCTGGATATCTACCCACTTCTTTAAATGTTTTAAGATGATAATTCCATTGGCAGATTTCAAAACCAGGTCCACTTTTCGTACCCACCCTACTGATACACTCATCATAATTTTCCAGGGTACAGCTTGAAAGAAAAACACCTTTAATACTAATCTGTTTGTCTAGAACAAGATTTAAATCACCGTATTTGTAATCCTTGGCGGTAAAATTTAACAAATAAATGCCAATTATAGTTACGGTGTTATAAATCTTTTCTTGATTCTACAAAGCTTAATAATAATGATTAGTTGATATAAAAATCCCATTTAGGCGACCTCAAGCGTTTTACTTAATGTTTGTACCTTGTAATAAATTTTCCTCTTTTCTGAATTTCTCGAAAAAAGAATAAACATATTTCAACTCCTCTTTAACAATTTCTTTTCCCGCCTTTGTCTGCATCTTAGGTAACGCTTTTTCTATTTTTCTTCTATACCATTCTATCGCTTCTTTTGGGATTAAACCATTTTGTCCGCAAAATGCGAAAACCCTTGCAATACCAATAGCTCCTACGCCATCAAGCTTATCTGCATCATACAAGATTTTTGCCTCAATACTCGTTGGCCCCTTTTCATCTTCAGATGAATGCTCTGAGATTATACTCAAGACCTTTTTAATTTTTTCTTTTGGATAGCCAATCTCTTTAAGAATTTGCTCAGCTTTTGATAAGCTCCTTTTAACATGGCTCTGCTTTCTATTGTATGGTTGATCTATATCGTGTAACAATGCCGAAATTTTTAAAATTTCCAGATCAACGCCTTTTCCCTTTATTTCATTTGCCATTTTAATCACTCTCCTGTAAACTCTATAAACATGATCCCATTTATGGGAGACGGATTGAAATCGGTTTTCTTCTAAGGCTTGTTTTGCCTTTTCAATTACCAAATCCACGAAATTTTTCATTTTCCTTCACCTTTCAATACCTTAAACAAACCTTTATATACTTTTCATTAAAAACTATAGTTAATGAGGGTTATAATTCTTGCTGTGCCTGGGGCGGGGAAATCGACCATACTTAGAATGATCTCGGAAAAGGTAAAAGATGTAAAGCTGGTTAATTTTGGAGATTTGATGTTTGAGGAAGCGAAAAAGCTCGGGATTAGTAACAGGGATGAGATGAGAAAAAAATTAAGTTTGGATAGCTATAGAGCTATACAAATAAGCGCAGCGAAAAATATAGCAAGCATGGAGGGGAATGTAATAATTGATACCCATGCAAGTATAGAGACACCGGAAGGCTTTTATCCCGGCTTACCTATAGATCTGGTCAAGGAAATGAAGCCAGATATAATAGTTTTGTTAGAATTTAACCCAAGGGTGATAGCGGAAAGAAGAAAGGGGGATAAAACAAGAACAACGCGGGATATGGAAGGGGAAGAGGAAATAGCATTGCATCAAGCTATAAACAGAGTATACGCTACCATAGCCTCAGCCTCAACGATGGCAAAGTTAAAGATAATAAGGTTGATATGGGAAGAGAAGCGTGAGTTTGAACATTCAGAATATGCAAGCAATGAAATAGCAAAGCTATTCTCTTCTTAGTGGAACAAATGAGCAAAGACCATGCATCTCCTTATAAATCTTATTATCCTTTTTTATAACCTTTACAAGTTTTTGATAAAAGCCTGCGTTCACAGGAGCGAGCAAAATACCATTTTTGGTTAGCTGGTTAAGCCAACTATCAAATATTTTTGGTGTTGCACATGTAACTATAACCCTATCGTAAGGTTTTGCATTCTCATAACCTTTTGCACCATCACCAACTATAACCTTCACATTCTTTATGCTACATCTTTTTAGATTCGCCTTTGCCATTTCAACAAGTTCATGGTCTATTTCAACAGTATAGACAAATTTTGCCAGCCTTGATATTATAGCTGCCTGATACCCTGAACCAGAACCAATTTCCAGGACCTTCTCCCTGCCATTTAGCTCAAGCAACTCGGTCATCATCGCAACCATATGTGGAGCGGATATGGTTTGATTGTTTAATATCGGTAACGGCGTATCTTCATAGGCCATGTCTTTATATTCTGGTAAAACAAATACCGCCCTGTCTACAGAAAGAAAGGCATCTCTAACCTTCTTGCTTTTTATATAGCCTTGTGATAAAAGATTCAAAACAAGCTCCTCGTTACCTTTCATTCCCATCACATAAGCTTTATCTGGAGCTGTGAAAATAAGCTAAATATTGTATAGCCTGCTGTTATAAGAACAACAGAATGCTTAAAACCTGCTATAACACTCCCTTCTGCCATTTTACCCGTTGCAAGACCAGCAAAAAAGCCTTGGACAATTATAAAGTTTATGAACACCGAGTTGTATATCTCAGTGGGCAATACAGCACCTATACTACTACCCGCTTCTGTTGCTTTTGTTGAAAAGGCTGGCACAAGAACAGTTTGCAATATTATCAAAATAAATATAAAGACAAAGAATATTAAGTATGATGTTACTATTTGGGATTGTACAGATACGCTTCTCTCCTTCTTTATCTTGCTTATTTCAATTAATGATTGGCTTATAGCCCTTAATGTGTCTGAAAGCTTCCCACCTACCTTGTATGTTTGAAGTATAGTGTTTACAGACCTTTTTATCGTAACGCTTCCCACCTTTGTTGCAAATATCTTCAATGCTTCCTCAAACGGAATACCCCATGAAACCTTGCTTGCCAATTCCTTTATGTATGGGGTTAGCACACCATAATCCCTTTTCGCTATATATCTTAGCGCAACAGGTAATGTCATGCCAGAGTCTATATCCTCTGTGAGGTCGGAAATGAACACTATGAAATATTCCTCCATCGCACGCTTTTCAAGGTACTTTTTGTAGAAAAATAGAAAAGGCGGGACCACAGCTATCAATGCGCCGCTTATATTTAATAGTGGGGTAAGAAAAACAAGGTCAGGAAAGAGGGAAGGGAAGATGAAAATACTAAATATAAGTATTGAAACGCCAATTGCCACAGATACAGCTTCATATACCTCTGTTCTCATTTAACCACCTGGATAGGTTACATGAACGAATGCAAGAAAGATTATGTTAAACACAGGCAGGAATACCCATGTTATTATTAATATTAAATCATTTATTGTCATACCCATTATGTTTCCACCTATTATACTCATTGTAGCGAGCAATGAAAGCATCATCAATGGGGCAGCAACAAGTAATGCTGTATAAACATCTGCATACGTAGAAAGCGTCTTGAGATACTTCTCCCTTTTTATTTTATAGTCAAAGAGCGCTTTTTCTGCAGCACCCCTTATGTATTCTGTAAGGTTACCTCCACTTTCTATATTAGAAACTATACCCATCAAAAACTCCCTGAACTCTTTTGATGGTGTACGCATAGCTACATCCCTTATAGCATCAACAGAACTCATGTTAAAGCTCCTCATATTCCTTATTATAAGCCTTACTTGATCTGATATCTTTCCATACTCAAAGCCTGTGATCAGTTCAAACATAAACTCTGGTGGTATACCAGAAGAGGCTACAGCTGCCATATGTATTATGGCAAACGGCATGTTATTCTCAATAGATTTCCTTATTGAGGACTCTTTTTGGACGGGGTAGACATAGAAGAGGGTAAATGCTATCAGTGCAAAAAGGAAAGGAAATGTGGAGAAAAGAATAAGCTGTATTATGTTGGATACATTAAAGATTATGCATATTGCAGCTACTATCACAGCACATACAATTCCTGTTACTATAGATGTTAGCACAGACAAGCTTACCCATGTCTTCGCAAGCATCTTTATATTGGCGTTCTTTAAATGCAGCTCTAGGTTCTTAAAATATTCTTTATGTCTTTCATAGACCCAGCCAAAAAGTTCTACCGAAAGACGTTTATAAAGAGATAACATAATTTATATTTTACTCTTTTTGCTAAAAAGATTTTAAGCTTTAGTTTAAAAATAAATGGGCAGGAACTAGGCCGGGCTGCTGGGCGTAGCCTGTAACCGCAAACCGTCCTTATGGCGGGGCCGAAGCCTGAGGGCGATGCCTTGTTTGCATTTCAGCCCATGTCCCCTACAATGATATCCTGTCCTGTTTGGCTGTATGCGTAGTGAACCGGGTCAGGTCCTGGCGGAAGCAGCCCTAAGCTACGCATGCGGTGCTTACAGGGTAGCAGGATTGAGAAAGGGACATGGTAAACTGAAATGCAGGCAGGCATCCACCGATGGCACGTTCCTGCCCTATATGATAATTTGAAAACTATGAAAAGGGGATTAGTTATAGCGATGGTAATGTTGGTAGCATTGCTTTTAGGTTTTTTATTAGGTAGCTCTAGTGTTGAAAAAAGGGTTATTTACAAATATGTAGAGGGTTGCGAGGCAGGGGAGGCGATATATTCAGATATAAAGGACGAAGGCAGTGCAAGCATAGAGATACCCGCTGTTAATGAGGATGGTGAGGGTATAATAACCACGCTCACCGTACAGATAAAAAGGGGTAGTGGTAGGATACTCACAAACATAGACAAGCTTTTGTTTTGGACGGATACGCAAAACTCCATAAGGATCGCAAGGATGGTAGTTGAAAATATTACTGGGAAAAGCTTAGCAAGATATGACCTAATATACACCATAGAGACAAACGCCAGTGTGGTTGAGGGATCATCAGCAGGTGCAGCCATAGTAATAGCTACAATAGCTGCATTAGAAGGCAAAAGAATAAATAAAAGTGTTATGATAACAGGCTCAATAAACCATGACGGCACGTTAGGGCCTGTAGGAAATGTTATGGAAAAGGCGATAGCAGCAAAAAACGCTGGAGCAAAACTTTTGCTTGTGCCATTGATGCATGCACAAAGTGTGAAATTTGAAAGGAAAAAATATTGCGAGAAAATAGGTACAAAGACCTTATGCTGGACTGAAACTGTGCCGAAAAAGATCGATATAGAGGATAAGGTTAAAATAAGAATGAAAGAGATTATAAACATAAAGGATGCTTTAAAATACTTCTTTACAGAATAAAATTATATGCTACCAAAAGATATTAGCCACACTGTAAAAGATTGTGCACCCTCCATTTCTATGTACGGAATTCTTGAACTTCTCGCCGGAATAGTGCTTGCTGGAACCATTAATAAACTAGAAATGATACCGGGGGTTTTCATATTGCTTCCGGGAATAATGGATATGAAAGGGAATATCTCATGTGCGCTTGGTTCTAGATTGGCAAGCGCTCTGCATTTGGGATACATAAAACCTTATTTTCATATGAACAGGGATATTAAGGCAAATATCTATTCATCACTCATACTAAGCTTTATTGCATCATTTTTGCTCTCTGTTTTTGCATTTATTTTAACATTAATAATAGGCCTTAATGTTTCATTTGTTGCGCTACTTCTCATATCTCTCATATCGGGAATTATAGCAGGCGTAGTTCTAACATTTCTCACAATATTTATTGCATTTCTATCATTTAGAAGAGGTATGGACCCAGATGATATTACCATACCTTTTGTCGCAACAATAGGTGATATATTCACGATATTTTCTTTAATAGTAGCGATAGGTGTTGTAGGATGGATAATAGGGATATAGGTCATTACAGCATGGGAAAGATTATAATGGACATGTTACCAATAATTACCTTGTTATTAATTGTAAGCACGATATCAGGTTATTTCTTAAATAAAAATTTAGGCATGCCAGTGTTTGTTTCTTTACTTGTTGTTGTACCATCCTTCATAAACATGACAGGGGATATAGCAAGTGTAATCGGGTCAAGGATATCCTCTGGCTTGCATCTAGGTAAAATAGTTATTGGTAAACGTCAGAAACTCATATATCATAATTTAATGGCTGCACTGATTATTGCATTTATAACATTTTTTATTCTTGGAATTTGCGCTGAAACGTTGCTTATATTCTTGAATGGGAAAGGAATAGGGTATGTAACGTTTATCCTCATAACACTATCAGCCGGCATTACAACAACATTTATACTTTCTATTTTTGTTATCATAACGGCTTTATTGTCCTATAAATATGGTATTGACCCAGATAATACAACGTCACCAATAATAACAACCTTGGGCGATCTTATAGGGGTAATTAATTTGTTTATGTTTGCAAAAATAATAATAGGAGGTTAAGAATATGAAAATAGGAAAAGATATAGTTGAAGATTTGTTGGAAAGAAGAAAAAATGTGGTAGATATATTGAAGGAGATGAAGGCATTGGCGTTGGTAAGCATATATACAGCGTTTGCAGCCTTGCTCACAGAGGATAAAGAGCTTGCAAAAAGGGTTATAAAGATGAGTAATGAGCTCGATGTATTGCAATACCAGCTTGAAATAGAAGCTATGCTTGCAGCCTCAAACCCGAGAGGTGCTATAAATCTTACAGGAATATTGAGGGTTGGCTCTGGGATAGAGGATATATCAAACAGTGTTAAAGAGCTTGTAGACCCTGTCTTAAGGGATATACCGGTTGAGAAGTCTATAGTGGATGCTTTTAGGGAGCTTGGAATAATAAAGATATTGGATACGAGGAAGATAAGAGATATCGTAGGTAAGAAGGTAAAGGAGATAGAGCAAATGGGGGCAAGGGTAATAGGTATAAAGTTTAAAGGGGAATGGCTATATCCTATAGATTTGGATGAGAAGATAAGGGAAGGTTGTATAGTAGTTGTTTCCGGTAATAAAAATGCCTTAAGTAAATTCCAGGCTTAATTTAAAAGTGAAATTAAACGGGAGTTTTCATACAATCGCATAGCTTATTTTTGTATATAGAGCAAACCTTTGAGATTTTTAGTATATTCTTACTACCTAACTGCTCACTACTTATATTTTTTGGCACGCTTACCGATATTATGTAATCATTTCCATTATACTCAACTTTATACATCGCTATAACCTTTTCATCAAGAATAGACTCTATTTCCTCTTGCACCCTTTTATTTTCATACAAATCCATTTCGTTTATTTTTGTTGAATACTTTATCATGAGTTTTGTTATGCTAACACACCCTTCTGCCATATCCTTTTCATAAAACATACTCAATTGCTCTTTTGGTATACCTACCATATTTGCAACACCTTCAATCAAATCAAACCTTGGCAAGTTTTTAAAGTTAAATAAGGTGATAATAACAAAGAAAATTACTATAGAAGCCCCCACTATTTTCTTTTTGTTTAGAAGAAAAAACGAAACCAGGGTGTTACATTTAGTACCAACTATCGCTCCATCATACACATCTACATAGGTATTGAACTCTTGTTTGCCTTTTTTGCACATAACTACATACACATCATTCTGCCTTTCTATTCTGTTTACATCGCATTTGAATCTATTCTTCACCATCTCCTTTACCTCGTTCGCATTAATACCAACAACACCACTTTTTCTTAAAAGATCTTCTAGCAAGCTAACCCTTTTCCTTAAGTAGCCCGCGCTTTTTGGCCTTAGATCAGAGGTAAGGAGGTAAAGAGCTGCACCTATAATTAAAGAGGAAATAAGTGAAAATATAAGCATGCTTGCATTAACCAACCCCAGCATGCCGCTCTCAAACATATCTATTCTTACAACAGAAGAGATAGTAGATCCTGAAACAATTACAATGAATCCAAGAACAAAAATGATTGCAACCCTAAATATAAAATTCACATCTTTTCTTACAAAATTAAATGTTATCCTGCCAAATAACCATGCACTAAACACATAAAATAGGATATTAATTGCGGAGGATATCTTTGGTAATATGTCAATGATTTTCAAAAGTATATCTGCATCCATAAAATTGACCTTATTTTTTTGTTTTATGTCTCATTTTCTTCCTTCTTTTTTTCAACTTGTGCTTTTTTATCTTTTTTCTCTTTCTTTTCCTACCGCATGGCATAGTAATAAATTATATTGCTTAATTTTATAAACTTATTTCATGGACATAAAGGATGTGCTTAAGGATAAGCTTAGCGAGCCAGAGCTTAGGGCGGTGAGAAGAGGGTTTGATATAGTTGGTGATATAGCTATAATCGAGGTGCCAGATGAGCTCAGCGAAAAAGAGGACATAGTAGCGGATGCTATAAAGAAGGTTTGCAAAAATGTGAGAACTGTTTTGAGGAAAATGGGGGAAAGGAAAGGAAAATACAGGCTGAGGGAGTTTAAGATACTTAGTGGTGATGGTACAGAGACTACGCATAGGGAGTATGGCTATGAATTAAGGTTAGATGTTACAAAGGTCTATTTCTCTCCGAGAGAAGCAGAAGAAAGACAGCGTATAGCTAAGATGGTAAAAAGTAACGAAAGCGTACTTGTAATGTTTGCAGGCATTGGACCATATGCAATAGCTATAGCAAAAAAGCAGCCAAACATTAAGAAGGTTTATGCAATCGAAATAAATCCCTATGCATATAGGTACATGGTTGAGAATATAAGAATCAACAAACTTTCAGATAAGATTGTGCCAATACTTGGTGACGTTAGCGT
>Ga0164318_10000020_pt1 | contig 71693 bp, 69 predicted proteins | sample GuaBasSedimGuay9_FD_113734 | JGI IMG/M metagenome (GOLD analysis project Ga0164318, IMG submission 113734) | Subseafloor sediment microbial communities from Guaymas Basin, Gulf of California, Mexico - Guay9, Core 4571-4, 0-3 cm | ecosystem: Environmental > Aquatic > Marine > Hydrothermal vents... | reverse complement strand
GTGCTGGAGAGGGAAGTTTTTAGCAAGATAAAGAGCGAAGAAGACGATCTTAGAAATTACTATGAAGTGTACAAGGACAGATATACAGAAAAACCGGCGATAAAGTTTCGTTATATTCTGACATCCTCGCAAGAAGACGCGGAAGGGGTCGTAAAACAGATTGAAAGCGGTGCGTCCTTTGAGGAGCTGGCAAAACAGCATTCTATCGATGAGGCAACCAAGGATGAGGGAGGCGCGGTTTCAGAATGGGTCTATGAGACAGGGTACATACCGGGCGTTGGCACAGATAAAGAATTGACAGAAAAACTCTTTGAATTTCCAGCGGATGAAAAGCCGCATATAATAAGTATGGAGAAAGGATTTTATGTCGCGGAAGTTACAGACAAAAAAGAAGAAAGGGTTAAATCCTTTGATGAGGTCAGGCAAGATGTCGAATTCGCGTACAGGCAGGATAAGTCACAAAAAGGCGTTCAGAAATTCATGGATGATATATTGGCAGTAAAGGATGTCGTGATATATAGCGAGAAATTCGCGGATAAGCCTGAAGAAAACGATAAGGGAGCAGAGTGAAAAAAATAAATAGGTATCTATTAATATTGGCGTTTGCAAGCAGTATAAGCTTTGTGCCGCTTTATAGCCGCGCTGAGAGCGGAAAGGATACCTCTTTGAATTTACCTCAGGGGGTTAAACTGGCGGATGAAAAAGCGGTAAACGCTGATACTGCGCAGGATGAAAGCAGCGTTATAACACAGAAGGAAGATAAAGGCTCTAATGCTATAAATAATACGCAAGAAACAGGCGGTTCTTCAGATACCAGTTTACCGGTAAAAAAGACTGCAAAAGAATCTTTGCCAAAAGGGCATGATTTAGCCGAGCTTCGCGCGTATGTGGATAAATCAACTATAACCATAGGGGAAAAGGTCACCTACACATTAGAGATAGACGCTGACAATGATTTAAAAATAGAATTTCCTTCTTATGTGACCGGACTCGGCGGTTTTGTTGTTAAAGACTTCGGGAAGGATGAAAAAAGGATAGGCAGAAACCGGACTCGAAAAAAACAGTGGTATTTGCTTGATACTTATACAACAGGGTCATATGTAATACCGCAGCAGCAAATAACGGCGGAATTGCCCGATGGCAGACGAGAGGTGCTTAAGTCACCGGAAATTTTCGTCGAAGTTAAAAGCGTAATAGATGAAAAAGGAGAAAAGGCCGGTCTAAGGGACATAAAAGATCCTTTAACTGTTAGTAAAGGCGTTCCTGTAATTTTAATAACAGCGATTTTATTAATAATTCTGGTAGCAGCGGGATTAATATTATGGAGGCTATATTTTAAGAGAATAACCGCTCAGAGAAAAGAACCCGCGCCTACTCCGGATGAGATAGCATTTCGAGAACTTGAGCGGATAGAGGGCCTCGGACTTTTAGAGAAGTCAAAAATCAAGGAATACTATTATCTGGTATCATTGGCGTTGAGGACGTATCTGGAAAACAGGTTTTTTCTTAACGCTCCGGAGCAGACTACGGAAGAGTTTTTGGAGTCTGTTGTTAATTCGGATAAGTTGGAAGGAAAGCATATTAACATTTTAAAGGAATATCTGAATCACTGTGATCTTGTAAAATACGCCAAATTCGATCCGGGAAAAGCGCAGGCAAAAGCATTGGTAGACACGACACGCCGGTTCATCGACGAGACTGCTAAAAACAAAGAAGAAGATAATAATGTTGTAATGGATAAGGCGCAAAAATGATATTTAACGATTTTTATAATATTATATGGTTGTTTATATTCATACCTTTGATTCTGTGGGTGTATATGAATATACGCCCTCATGGAAGAATTAAGTTTTCTTCTGTTAAGAATCTTAAGCGTTTAAAACCATCATATACAATTAAAGCCAGGCATCTTCTTATGGGCCTCAGGGTAGCGGCCCTTTGTTTATTGGTGCTGGCTCTTATGAGGCCTCAAAAGGGCATTGAAGAGACAAAGATAAAGACTGAAGGTATAGATATAGTCCTGGCAGTAGACGTTTCAGGAAGTATGCTTGCAGAGGATTTTGTCCTTAATGGTGAGCGCAAAAACAGGCTTGAAGTGGTAAAGGAAGTAGTAAGAGACTTCATAAAAAAGCGTTCCGACGACCGTATAGGATTGGTTGTTTTTGCGGGACAGGCGTATATGCAATGCCCTCTTACCCTCGATTATGGTGTACTGTTAAAATTCCTGGATATAATAGATATCGGGATGATAGAAGACGGCACAGCCGTAGGTGATGGCCTTGCCACGGCGCTTGCCAGATTAAAAGATATAGAGAGCAAAAGCAAAGTGGTTATTCTGCTTACTGATGGCGTCAATAATGCCGGACAAGTAGATCCACCGAACGCGGCGGGATTAGCCCGCGCTCTTGGTGTCAAAGTTTACACAATAGGCGCAGGTTCAAAGGGAAAAGTTCCCTATCCTGCCCAGGATTTCTTCGGCAATAAGTTATATCAGTGGGTAATAATAGATGTGGACGATGAGTCTTTGAGGAATATCGCGGATGAGACAGGCGGAAAGTATTTCAGGGCCACTGATACAAAAAAACTTCAGGAGATTTACGGCGAGATCGACCGCTTGGAGAGGACAAAGATGGAAGTCACCTCTTACGGCGATTATAAAGAACTTTTTACACCTTTTGCGCTTATTGCGCTTTTATTGATGCTTATAGAGGTGACTTTACGTTATACGGTATTAAGAACTTTACCATAGGGGTTTGAAAGATGCGTTTTGGAAATTTAGGATATTTATGGCTTTTATTGCTTATTCCGGCTTGCAGCATATTCTTTGTATGGGCTGTAAAATCTAAAAGAAAAGCCCTTCAGACTTTTGCCGATAGTGATGTATTAAAACATCTCATAAAATCAGTCGATTTTCGTATCCAGAAAATACGCATGGTGCTAATTCTCGTGATTCTTTTGTTTTTGGTAATAAGCCTCCTGCAGCCTAAGTGGGGATACCAGTGGAAGGAGGTTAAGCGCAAAGGATTGGATATCGTGGTAGCTCTGGATCTTTCTAAGAGCATGCTTGCCGAAGACGTGAAACCCAATCGCCTTGAAGGAGCGAAAAGAGAAATAAAGAGCCTTATAAACATGATGAAAGGCGATCGTATCGCTATAGTGGCTTTTTCCGGCAGCGCGTTTGTGCAATGCCCGCTTACGCTTGACTACGGAACAGCGAAGCTTTTTCTTGATAACCTGGATGTGAACTCTATCCCTCTTGGCGGTACGAATATTGGGGAAGCTATTGAGGTCGCGTCCGGCGCTTTTGAAGGACATGAAAAAAAGCACCGCGTGCTCATTCTTATAACTGATGGGGAAGATCACGGCGAAAGGGTCATGCAGGCTGTAGAAGAGGCGAAGAAAAAGGGTATAGTGATCTTTACAATAGGAATAGGAAAACAGGAAGGGGCTCCGATACCTTTTATTGATGAGGATGGCAGAAAAAGTTTCGTAAAGGATAGAGAAGGTAATATAGTGCTTTCCAAGCTCGATCCGGTACTTTTACAGAAGATAGCGCTTTTAACAGGCGGGAAAAAAGGCACTATCGGGCAGGGAAGTTTTCCTTTAGAGGAAATATATCAGGAAGAAGTATCCAAGATGGAAAAAAAAGAGCTGGAATCTTCCAGGCAGAAGCGTTTTGAGAATAGGTTTCAATGGCCTTTATTTATAGTCATTTTTCTTTATGTAATTGAGGGAATTCTTATTGAACGCAAAAGGATAAAACCATGAATATAAGGTATAGTATAATCATTTTTAATTTAATTCTATCAGCGGCATTATTGTATCCTTGCGGGCAGGCTTTTGCCGGGGGCAATTTAAGCGGTAAGATCGCCGAAGGCAACAAACTCTATAACGATGGAGAATACGACAAAGCTCTTACAAAATATAATGACGCTCAGATAGAGGCGCCGACAAGCCCTGAGATATATTTCAACATGGGGAATGTATTTTTCCGTCAGGGGAAATATAAGGAAGCTATGGATTCATATCAGAAATCAATGGAAAAGGGCGATATTAGTGTGGAAGCAAAAGCGATGTATAATATCGGCAATTCGCTTTTTCAGCAAGGCCGGCTTCGAGAGGCGCTGGAGTATTATAAGCAAGCCCTTGAAAGGAACCCCGATGACATTGACGCGAAATATAATATCGAATATACCGAACGCATGATTAAAGAGATGCTTTCAAAAGCTCAGGAAACGATGCAGAAAGCTCAATCCGACCAACAAAAAAGGCAAGCCGAGCAGCAGCAAACCTCCGAAGAGGGAGAAGATAAGCAGGGTCAAGAGAAAGAAAAAGGAGAATCCTTCGACTCCGCTCAGGATAAAGATAAGCCAGAAGAGCAAGAAGAAACCTCTACTCAGGAATTGAAAGCTGAGGCGGGCAAAGAAAAGAAAGATCAAGCCAGAGAAGCTAAAGAAGGTGATAAAGACAAAGAGGATTTATCGAAAGATGAAGCAGAACGGTTTTTATCGGCCTTTGAGCATGATCAAAAAAATAATCCTCTCTTAAATCAACAGAAATCCAGGAGAGGCAGAGGATATTATGTGGAAAAGGATTGGTAGTTTTATATTTTTAAGTATTTATTTGACAGGTTTTACGGCTTTTGCTTTAGCCAGCGATGAAAAAGTCAGCATGTCGGTAAGCCAGAAGGAGATTCTGCTTGGCGACAGCGTTGTATTGACTATTACGGTTGAAGGGATAGATAATCCCGAGACTCCGGAGCTTCCCACAATCCCTAATTTCGATGTCAAATTTAGAGGTGTGCGCCAGGAATCGTTCTCGAGCATGACCGTTATTGTAAACGGTAGGCAGATCAAGAATGAGCAGTCGGGTGGAGGGTATAAATTTGACTTTGAGCTTATGCCTAAATCTACAGGACTCTTTACCGTGCCGGAGCTTCCGATATTGATAAACGGAAGAAGATACACAACTCAGGCCTTTCAGGTTAATGTGCTTGATCAATCCGAAAGAAGAGGGGATATTTTCATAGATGTCCATGTTGATAAAACCGAGGCTTATCTCGGTGAAAAGATTTTAGCCACATTTAAATGGTATTTCAGTAAGGATATAGGCACTTACCGTATAAATATACCCTGGCTTGAAAGCATTAAGAATTTCATTGTTACGGATCCCGAGCTTGATAAAGACCGTAGTTATCAAAGACTCATTGTAAACGGAGATAAGCAGATTGCCGCCACTAAATCGCGGGAATTCTATAAAGGCCAGGAGTATATGGTAGTCTCATTCCAGAAAGTCCTGACCCCTATAGCGGCGGGTACATATACTTTAGATCCCGTGTTTCTGAAATGCGACGTTGTTACAGGCTACAGGCGTTCTAGACGGAGCCTGTTCGGAAGCTTTTTTGATTCTGATTTTGACGATTTCTTTGGATTTGGCAGAGACGCCGTTACGGAACCTTTTGCGGCACGGTCGAACGAGATTGTGTTGAGTATAAATGAAGTTCCGGGGCAAAATAAACCGCTTGAGTACAATGGCGCGGTAGGCAGGTTTACTTTCGATGTTGACGTAAAACCGCTTTCGCTTAAGGTCGGAGAGCCTGTTACCCTTACCATGAAAGTAGCCGGTTCCGGCAATATAGAGCAGTTGGAATTACCGCATATACCTGACATAAAATCTTTTAAAAGCTACGAACCCGAAAGCAAGGTAAGCGTTTCCCAGAAGGGCGGTGATGTTAGGGGCGAGAAGATATTTGAAAAAGTCCTTATTCCGCGTTCGGCCGGTGATTACGAAATCCCCGAAATTACATTCGCCTTTTTCAATCCTGATACAGGCAGATATCAGAGAGAAGTAAGAGGTCCTTTTAGCATACACGTCGCTAAGCCGGAGAAAGAGGAGGAAGTCAAGGTAATAGCGATTACTTCAGAAGGAGCTGAGGATAGACCAAGAAGAGAGCTTAAAGTACTTAAAAAAGATATTCATTATATCATGACGGATATTGGCAGAATAGTTTCTCCGAAGAAACCGATTTACAAGAATATAGCTCTATGGATATTGGTTTATCTGATACCCATTACTATGCTTGCGGGCATGTTTGTATTTGGAAGAAGACGCGAGAGATTAAATACTGACATTGCTTTCGCGCGTTCACGCGAGGCATTTAAAAGCTCGAGAATTTTTATCAAGCAGGCGGAGTCGGCGTTAAAAAATGGTCAAACAAGGGAGTTTTATGATTTGTTGATAAAGGGCATAAACACATATCTAGCCGAGAAATTAAACAGGCAATTAGGAAGTGTAGGTGCGGCACTGGCCGAGGAGCTGAAAGCCAAGGGCCTTAAAGAGAAAGAATGCAAGGAGTTTAAAGCTCTTTATGCCAGAGCAAATGAAGTTATCTTTTCCTCGCTCGCGGTTGAAGCTGAGAAACTCAAAAAAGATTTTAAAACAGCGAATGAACTTATAACCCGGCTTGAAAGGATATTACGATGAAACAAGTAACGAAAATTTTTATTATTTTTCTCATTTTCTCTTTCTCCGGCATATGTTTTGGCGCAGATGAATCAGCCAATGGCACTTTTTTTAAGGCAAACAGGTTTTATGATGACGGAAGTTATAAGGACGCGGCCCTGCTCTATGAGCGACTGATCTGGCATGGTGTTACGAGCGGCAATATTTACTATAATTTAGGCAACGCCTATTATAAGATGGGCAAGACCGGCAAAGCGCTGCTCAATTACGAAAGAGCGAAGAAATTTATTCCGGATAGTGAAAATCTGTTCGCGAATATATCTTTTATTAAGTCCACGCTGGATGTCGAACAGCCCGAAGAAACATACTCTATATATCAAAAAATATGGAGAGGTATACGGGGCGCTGTTTCTGTAAGTGCTTGGTTTATCATATCTGCTGTGCTTTTTTTCAGTATCTGTTTGATCCTGGGGATAGGGTTTATTAATTACCGCTTTCGACCAAAGTCGCACGTAATTTCCGGAACGCTGATTTTGGTTTTTATATTATCATTTATATGTTTTTTTGACGCGCATAATTCCGGTAAGAACTTTAAGGAGGGCATCATTATCTTGCCGGAAGCGGATGTGAGATATAGTCCGTCATATTCAGGAGTGGTGGCATTCAAATTATTAGAAGGGATGAGGGCCCAGATAATACGAAGACAAGACGCCTGGACTCACATACGGTTAAATAAGGAAAAAAGCGGGTGGGTGGAGTCCGAGGCGATAGAAGCGGTTTGGTGAAGAGAGAGCAAGTATATATTAAGGATAAAGCTATGAATACAAACAAGAGAAAATATATTTGTAGAAGGAAAGAGGTGTTTCATATTCTGCTTGTGCTTCTAATATGCGCTACAGTATCGCCTGTTTTTGCTGAAGATCCGCGTCAAACTCCTGTAGTAAAGGTTGTCCAGGAGAACTCAGGCAGCCTGGTAAACATAAGTACGGAACGGATCGTTCTGTTAAGGGAATATCCGTCATGGGGAAGTTATGGCAGTGAATTCGATTTGTTTTTTGAGCAGTTTTTTAATAATTTAAGGCCGTCGCACGCTATGAAACTAAAGAGTGTCGGATCAGGCGTAATAGTAGATAAATCAGGCCTTGTAATTACGAACGCTCATGTAGTGAATATGGCCAGCGATATATTTGTAATATTAAATGACGGCACATCGATCGAAGGCGAAGTGGTTTATGAAGACGCGGAAAATGATCTCGCTATAGTAGAGATTGAACCTCCGAAACCTTTAACCCAAATAAAGATGGCTAAGTCAGGCGATATCATCATAGGCGAAAGCGTGGTTGCCATAGGCAATCCGCTCGGACTTGAAAATTCGGTTACACTCGGCATTATAAGTGGTAAGAATAGAAGCTTGCATTCATCGCGAGGGGAAATTATCTTTGACGATCTTATTCAGACAGACGCTCCAATAAATCCCGGTAACAGCGGCGGAGCGCTATTGAACCTCGCGGGGGATCTTATCGGTATAAACCTGGCAGTTGTACAGAACTCACAGAGCATAGGGTTTGCCATACCTGTCGAAAAGGTGCGAAAATTGCTTGATAGCTTTAAGGCAAATCAAGGTGTCATAATAAAGCAAGGGAAGAAAATCTGGCCGTTTAGTAAATTCGTAAAACCGGAAAAACAGCCTCAGCTTAAGCGGCAACCGTTCTCAGGACAGGATGATTGGGATCCTTTCTCGGAATTCTCAAGAATGCGCAGACAAATGGACCGGATGATGCAGGAGATGTTTGACGACCACGATTGGCATGGAGGGATGGGCAGCTTTGGCAGTAATCTGTTTTATGATAAAAGTTTTGATACGGAAGAAACTGAAAGTGAATATATAATCAGGCTGGATGTCGCTGACTTGAATAAGAATAAGATAAAGATCGAAGTAAGCGGAGGTTCTCTTACTGTTAGTGGAGAACGTTCCGAGGAAACTGAAAAAAGCGGACCGAACAGCATGTTCAGATCAAGCAGTTTCGGTTCATTTACAAGGGTGCTGCCTATTCCCGGTGATGTAGATACAAGGGCGATCGATACAGAGATAAAAGGCGATACCCTTATTATAACGCTACCCAGGAAATAGGGTTAACCAGTAGGAAAAATTTTTTGCCTAAAAGTTGGCACTCTTTGACAGCGAATGCCAAAAGGAGGTGATGTGGAAACAGGCAAAGTGCGAGACTTAAAACATGGGTTAAGATGGGTACGATTGCAATTTCAAAACAAACTTTAAAAGGAGGTGTTGACTATGGCTATTATACCTTGGAGACCAAAAGAGCAGTGGTGGGACCCCTTCAGGGATCTGGAGGCGATTCAGAATGAGATGAACAGGATGTTTGATTCCTCTTTAGTAAGATGGGGAGGCAGAGATTCAGGTTTGCTTGAAGGCGCTTGGAGTCCGGCAATAGATGTTTACGACTCCAAAGACAATGTCATGGTTAAGGCTGATGTCCCAGGAATGAAAAAAGACGAAATAGACGTTTCTGTGCACGGGGATACCTTAATAATAAAGGGTGAGAAAAAACAGGAGAAAGAGACAAAGGAAAAGGACTTCGTGAGAACAGAACGGTTCTATGGCGCGTTCAACAGAGCCCTTCGCCTACCGGCAACTATAGACGCGGCAAAAGTAAGCGCTAGCTACAAAAACGGGGTGCTAGAACTTGTACTTCCCAAAAAAGAAGAGTCGAAGCCAAAACAGCTTAAGATCGACATAAAGTAACGCCTTGATTCCAGGCGTTGACGAATTGATTCTAAGAGGGAAGTCGGGTAGATCCGACGACACTGTCCCTAAGGGATATACCATAGTTCATAAGGAGCGCTGCCCTCTGGAATATGTACGGACCTTTGTTGTTGGCGAGGAAATAGACAAGAACAAAATCTTGCTCTCGCTTGTCTGATGCGTTATACTGCATGGCAGACGAGTCAGCATAGTTCCAAAGTAGCTATGCAACCGGTTTGAGGTCAAACTCGCTGAAAGACTCCGCAAGCCATATTAGATGTACTAATAGATCAATTAAGGCAGAAGATATCGAGCCGGAAGTTACAAAAGTTGTAGCTCAGTTAGTCCAAAATAAACGGCTCCAGGAGTGCCGATGGATGACAGTGACTTTGCCAAAATCGGGGGGAAAGCCAGTTTTTGGTGAAAATGACAAAGAGGAGGTGTTTCGTGGTAAGATAGAAGAACTTCGCAAGGAAGAAGATGAACTAAAGAAACTCCTTGCGGGATATGAACTTAGAGAGATTGAGAGCGAAAGATCAGAAGGGTATATTAACAGGGTTAAAGAGTTCTTAGACGGGTATGATGAGGGCAAGACGAAGATAGACTTTGCTATCAAAAAAGAGCTCGCCGGACTGCTTTTTAAAAACATCAAAATCGCCCCGCCAATCGGCGGCGCAGCCGCCGCTAAAAGAATTTCTTTTTCTCTTTTCGCCCCCTTTAATTTTTTGTTTTCAGAAACAGAAAGAAAATCACAATGTCAAAAGAATCAAAGAGTTACAAAAATTCGCCCAAAAAAGTCTGCATCCGAACCTTCGGCTGGCCGTATGTCCAAGTACGTAGGGATGATTTTGGGGCTGTTGAGGAAGATAAACGGCTTGGAGTGAAGGAGTTAGGCCAAAATAAGACTCAATTTTCATAATTTCAATAATTGAACTTATGGTTGACATCTACTTGACAGATGTCAACTTTTAGCTATTAAAATTGACAAAGTAATTCACCACTTACCTGAAATATGCTCCTCTAGCCCCCTCTTGGAGATTTTTCTTGACATTTATCAGTTTTAGTGATAATCTTATCACCAGTAGTGATAATGGAGGTTCTAATGCAGGATAAAATAATAAAACTGTTCTACGATGACCTGTATGCTGAGTTTACAATAAATGAGTTAGCTAACAAAACGAATATATCTTACAGCTATGTGCATGGACAGGTCGAAGAGTTGAAGGGTAAAGGCATATTGGTTGTCAACCAGCGTACAAATCGTAAATATTGCAGGCCTAACTACAATAACCCCGAAGTAAAAACAAGCTTTGTAAAAATATCGAATCAGATAGCTGAAGATTTTTTGAAGAAAAGAGACAAAATATTCTTCGTTGTCGAAAAGCTTCTTTCGGTGCTTCCCAAAAAGACGGATTTTAACCTGTTATCCGTCGTTCTGTTTGGCTCTTTGGCCAAAGGCACAGACTCCAAAAAAAGTGATATCGACCTTTTCATTCTTGTTCCTTCAAAAAAGAAATATGATGAAACTATAGATACTGAATGCGCTGCTTTGTCGCGAAGTTTTGGCGTTGAGATAAACCCTATGGTTTCCGAGCCGACAAATCTATTAACGATGCTGAAGGACAAAGAGCATAATGTGGCTAACGAAATCTTAAAAAATAAGATAATTTTGTTTGGCGCAGAGAAATTCTGGGAACTGATACTGGAGGTGATAAAATGAGCGACCTAAAGAATGAAATGCTAAAGATAAAAGTAAAAGGGTATTTTGATAACGGTGATTTAAAGGCAGATTCCACAATCACAGCGCTGGTAAAATATCACGTTGATAAAGCAAGGCATAATATCGAAACAGGTTCTTTGCTTATGGAAGTTTCAAAAGATGAAGAGAGCAAGAAAAGACTAAAAGTAAGCGCTGATTATATCGGTTATGATTGGACTATAAGCTGCGGATATTATGCAATGTTTCACGCGGCAACGGCTGCGTTAGCTGCGATAGGAATAAAAGCCCAAAGTCATGAAAGTCTTATCGAGGGATTGGAATATCATTTTGTTTTAAAAGAAAAAACCATAGAATCGAAAGATATCGAGAAAATCAAATCCGCAAAACGGCTTGATGAGAAATATGTTAACAGAATGTGGGCCACCAAATCCAAGAGAAATACGGCACAATACAAAGCCGATTCAGTTATAGTTCAAAAGGACGCGGAAAGAATTTACAGAAACGCGATAGATTTTGTCGATACGATAGAAAGCTTAATAAAGGGGTTAAAATAAGGCGATTGGTTAAGAGGTTTGTTAAAGTGGGTATACTGTTTCCAAAGGACAAGCAGATAAAATACGGTCGGTTGTTTGCCTATAAAAATTACCTCAATCTTTTTGAAGAAAAAGAATTTTGATATTTTGGTCGTATGTGCAAGTTCCGCACGATGATATTGAAGGTTTTGAAACTTTTAAATTATTTAGATTTCTGAAATTACAAGAAAGGGATTAAAGATTGACTTGTATTTATTGTTTAAAAGACGAAAAAAGCATTCCATTCAAGAAAACTGAACATGTATTGTCTCAATCATTCGGCTTATTTGAGAATAATTTTACCTTAAATGGTGTTGTCTGTGACTCTTGCAATCAATATTTCGGTGATAATCTTGAACTTGACTTAGCAAGGGGAACTTTAGAGGGTGGTTTCAGATTTGAACATGGAATAAAAGAGCCTAAAGAATTTAAATCGCTTGGCAAAAGAGATCCGGTAATAAGGAAAGTTGACGAAGGCCCCTGGAAGGGTGCATATGCGTACAAAATTTATTCTGAGACAGATGACGCCGTAGTAATTATACCTGCTCCTCAAGTGGGATTTCTTAATAAAGCAACAAATGGTTTTGATTATTATCTTATCGATAATATCCCTGATTTAAGTGAATTGCGCCAAAAAGGGTATGACATCGATAATCCAAAAGGAATGTTTGTGCCATTAAAACATGTTAAAGCGATTAAAAAGGCGTTAAATGAAAAAGGTATTCCGTTCAAAATGACCGAAGGGCTTGATTGTTCTCTTCAAAATGGTCAGCAATTGAAGTGTAAAGTTAAGGGAAGTATTGACGATAAAATTATGCGGGGGGTAGCAAAGATTGCTTTTAATTATCTTGCTTTCTGGCAGGGAAGCGAATTTGTTTTACACAAAGATTTCGATATTATCAGAAAATTCATTCTTAAGGATGAGAAAACCGATTATCCTTTAGTTCGTATCATAGATAAACCCATATTGGGGGATGAACCTATTGTTGGAAAAAGACGATTAGGGCACATAGTTACTACAAATTTGGCAAAGGATGGAATTTCGATAATGTCAGGGGTATCTTTGTTTAATTGGATGACATATAACATTTGTTTGGCAAGAGAATTTTCTGGCGTTCACAAAGATATTAAGAAAGGGCACTTTTTTGATTTTAACTCGCACACTATTTTGGAATTAACTACAGAGAGACCAAGTGAATCATAGAGCCGATGAACGACGTGTAATAAGGTTGTTTGTTCACAGTTTAAAATGAACCCAAATAAAATTAATCGAAATTCAGCGTTTTCTATGAACATCCAAGACCCAGACAGCCCCGAAGACAAGTCTGCAATTGTTGATATGTTTACGATAGACAACAAGCTTATAATTTTTAAATCTTCTGCAATATATCAAGGGCTTACAGCAGATACGATTGACTCACAAAAGCAACATCCGGAAACCAGACATTCTTATGAAAAACTTTATTCAATAGGTGCTAGTGCCTTGTTAAGTAATAAATGATATATTTTATTTTGCCATTTTGATCATTTTATGATATCCTCTTTCTATGCGAAAGGGGGATATTATGAGCTTATATGTTCGTTCTTTGACATTCGAAGAAGAATCTGACTTAAATGACGTTGCTCGTAATGGAACAGATGTTAAATTTGCTCGACGAGCACAAGTCATTGTTTCTTCAAATACCCAAACATCGGTTAAACAAATCTCTCAGGTCCTGGGATATTCGCCTCTTCAGGTTCGAAGAATTATTCACGCTTTTAATGAAAGAGGCATTGACGGTATCAGGCCTAACTATCAGGGGGGCCGCCATCCTACTTTTACTGATAAACAACGCACAGCGGTTGTAGAATTGGCTGGATGTCACCCTAAGGATTTAGGATATCCTCTTTCGCAATGGTCTCTATCCCAGTTACAATTGGTACTTATCAAAAAAAAGGGAATTTCTTACATTAGTCGTCCTACTATCCGTACCATTTTGAAAGAAGCTGGGTTGAGCTATCAAAGAACAAAAACCTGGAAACACTCTAATGATCCACAATTTAGTAAAAAAAACGACTTATAAAAAAGCTTTACGAGAAACAACCTCAAGGATGTCGTATAATATGTGTTGACGAATTCGGCCCATTGGAAATACGTCCCTATGCCGGAACATGCTGGGCTCAGAGTAAACATCCACAGAGGCTTCCGGCAACATATACAAGGCATCACGGGGTTCGCCATCTCTTGGCCGGTTATGATCTTAAGACAAATGCATTATTTGGTGTTATCCGCCGCCGGAAGAGATCAAAAGAATTCTTAAGTTTCTTAAAGATAATACGTAGGCGGTACCCTCATGAGAGACGCTTGCTCATTATTTTAGACAATTTTTCGACACATAAGAAAAAAGAAATTCTTAAATGGTGCAAAAAAACATAGTGTCTGGCTTATATTTACAGCGACAAACGCTTCATGGATGAACCGTATCGAAGCACAGTTTGGTTCAGTTCGTTACTTTGTACTAAGAGGTTCTTATCCAACAAACCATGATGAACTGGAACAAAATATCAAAGAACATTTAAAATGGCGCAACAGCAACCGTCGTGATCCATTGTTGAAAAAACTACGAAAAAGAACATACGGTATTTAACAAGGCACTAGTTAATTTACAAAGGGATAGATACGGTTTTTAGTATGAAGTTATTTACTACTTTACAGTTATTGACACCAGTACTTAATATGTGTAACCTATTGATGGATAAGCTGTTATGTGTAAAAAAGTGTTTCTGAAAACCTTTGGCTGCCAGATGAACGAACGTGATTCTGAGCTCATCGCGGGTATGCTTATGGAAAAAGGGTTTGAGATCGCCGATACGGCTGAGGGCGCGGATATTATCCTTTTTAATACCTGCAGCGTGCGGCAGCATGCCGAGGACAGGGTGACGGGGCATCTGCGGAAACTGGCTTCCAGAAAAAAGAAAGCTCCGGATCTGAGGATCGGAGTGCTTGGATGCATGGCCCAGCGGCACGGCGAACTTCTTTTCAAGGAATACCCGCAGGTGGATATGGTGGCCGGTCCAAGCAATATCTATGACATCCCGGAGCTGATACCGGGAGTCCTGGGCCGGGAGGGTAAGAAGATACTCGCGATCGACAGGCAGAAGCGTCCGAAGAAAAAGACAGCCCCGGGATACCGCAGCGGTGTCTTTTCGGCGTTCGTCAATATCATGTACGGCTGTAATAACTTCTGTTCGTATTGTATCGTTCCGTATGTCCGCGGCAGGGAGGTGTCGCGCCCCAAAAAGGACATTATTGACGAGGTCAAGGCTCTGGCCGACAGAGGGTTCAAAGAGGTAACGCTGCTGGGGCAGAACGTGAATTCTTACGGCAGGGGGCTGACTGCCGGGATAACGTTCCCGAAACTTCTTGAAGCGGTCAATAAAGTTAAGGGGATCGAACGTATCCGTTTTACCACCAGCCATCCGAAGGACGCGGAAAAAAGCCTTTTCAGGGCGATGCGCGGCCTGGACAAGGTATGTGAGCACCTGCACCTGCCGCTTCAATCAGGTTCTGACAAAATACTGGACCTGATGAACAGAAGATACAATTACGAAGATTACAGAAGGAAGATAGACCTCCTGCGCGCTATGGTCCCGGACGCGGGGATAAGCACTGACATCATCGTGGGCTTTCCTTCCGAAAAGGAGCGGGATTTTAAAGCCACTCGCAGCGCCATGGAGGAGATAGGGTACAATTCGGCGTTCGTTTTTAAATATTCACCCCGCCCGCCGGCGCTTTCGTCGTGCTTTGTGGACGATGTAACGGAAGAGACGAAAAAACAGAGGAACAGCTGTCTTCTGGCCGTTCAGAAGAAGATCTCTCACGCGAAAAATAAAGCCATGACAGGCGGGAAGCAGGAGGTCCTCGTGGAGGGCAGGAGCCGCATGTCGGATAAAGAGATGATGGGGAGAACGCGGAATAATACTCCCTGTGTCTTCCCTGGGGATGAGAGGCTTACAGGACAGCTTGTCCGCGTGCGGATAAAAGGCGCGAGCCCGTTTACGCTTAAGGGGGAGATACAGGCGGAGGGAGAGACGAGGGATGAGGGATGAGGGACGAAGGGTTCTTTTTATAGTCGGGCCTACCTCGTCAGGAAAGAGCGCTGTCGCGGTGTTTGTTGCTGAAAGGCTGAACGGCGAGATTCTTTCCTGCGATTCCATGCAGGTCTATAAAGATATGGACGTGATCACGCACGCGCCGGGGTCCGGTCTTCTGCGGCGCGCTGTTCACCATCTCATCGGGATAGTCCCGCCGGAAGAGGAATTCAACGCCGCGCGGTTTGTCGAAGAAGCCGGGCGCGGTATCGATTCGATCATATCCAGGGGAAGGCTGCCTATTGTTGCCGGAGGGACCGGGCTTTATATGAAAGCGCTTATAGACGGGATTTTCCCTTCTCCTCCGAAGGATGAGAGCCTTCGCAGGGAGCTGCGCAGGGCCGCTTCGGAAAAAGGCAGGACATACCTTTACCGGCAGCTTGGAGAGATCGATCCTGAAACAGCGGCCAGGCTGCATCCAAACGATTTGCGGCGCATTATACGCGCGCTGGAGGTTTACAGGCTGACGGGCAGAACCATTCATGAAAAGAAAACGGAATCGGAAGGTATTTCCCGGAAGTACGACTGCAGGATATTCGTGTTAAATATCCCGAGAAAACTCCTGTACGCGCGCGTTGACGCCGCTGTGGACGAGATGTTTGAAAAGGGCGTTGTAGAGGAAGTGAAACGTCTGCAAAAGCGCCGGCTCAGCCTGACCGCGGGGAAAGCCCTTGGCGTCGGGGAGATAACCGCTTTTCTGCGCGGCGAAACAAGCCTTGAAAAGGCGAAGGAGGAACTTAAAAAGAATACCCGGAAATATGCCAAACGCCAGCTGACCTGGTTCAGGGCGGACAGGCGCGTCGAGTGGATCGACGCGGACAGGGACGCGGCGGATATCGCGGAAGAAATAACAGGTTTATTAAGGTAAAGCGAATGGAAAGAAAACGGGAAAGAGCTGTCCTGGCCACTGTCGAAGAGATAGGGAAAGAGTCGTGGAGGCTTGAGGACAGGGAAAGGGAGCTCACGCGGCTCGCGGAGTCATGCGGGGTCGAGATCGCAGGCAGCCTGACCTGCCGGCGGAAAACACTGACACCGAACCTGTTTCTCGGCAGAGGGAAGGCGCGTGAAATAGCCGCTCTTGTAGATGAGTTAGACGCGGATGTAGTCATTTTCAACAACGACCTTTCCCCCACACAGCAGAAGAACCTTGAAGAGATAATCAACGCAAAGACCATAGACAGGACTCAGCTTATACTGGACATATTCGCGCGCAGGGCGACGTCCAACGAGGGTAAGGTTCAGGTCGAACTGGCGCAGCTGGTGTACCTGCTGCCGCGTTTAAGCGGTAAGGGTATCCAGCTTTCCCGGCTCGGCGGCGGGCTGGGGACCAGGGGGCCGGGTGAGCAGAAGCTCGAGATCGACAGGCGGCGTTTACGGGAGCGTATCGCCAGGCTCAAGAAGGATTTAAAGGACATTACGCGCAGGCGCAGACTGAGGCGGTCTCAGCGCGAGAAGTTTTCCATGCTGACGATCGCGCTTGTGGGATATACCAATTCAGGTAAGTCCACGCTTTTTAACGCGCTTACCTCCGCAGGGGTGAAGGTGAAAGACCAGATGTTCAGCACCCTGGACCCCACTGTCAGAAAGATGCCGCTGCCTAATAATCAGACCGTTCTTGTCTCCGATACGGTCGGTTTTTTGAATGAGCTGCCCCACCATCTCATTGAAAGCTTCAAGGCCACACTCGAGGAAGTTGTCGGCGCTGATATATTGTTCCATATCGTTGACATGAGTGATCCTCGTATAGACCGGCAAAATGTTGCTGTTGCCCGGGTTCTGGAAGAACTTGGCGTGCAGGACAGGCCGGTTTTCACTGTGCTGAACAAAGCGGATAAGGTCCCCGGGGAGCTGGAAAGATACCGCATAGAGCGCCGTTTTCACACTCCTGTTATCATATCCGCGATAAAAGGGGAAGGGCTTTTTGAACTTAAAGAGCTGGTCGTGCGGTTCATACAAAAGGACATGGAGGATATAGAGCTCATTTTGCCGCACAGGCATTACGCTATCGCGAAGATGATACGTGAAAAGGGAACAGTGAGATATGAGGAATACGGGGATAAAGGCCTGTTCATAAGCGCCCGTGTCCCCAGAAAAGTAAAATACTCTATCTTTAAGAAGCTCAAAATGCTAAGTAAAGAGAAGTAGACCCCCATATTCCAGCCCCGGGGCTGGAATATGAATATTCTTGACAATTGGACGGATAGTGATATAATTTAGCACTCGAATTAAAGGAGTGCTAAAATTTTGTTTTTTTTCGGATAAGCGATATGTATAACTATAATACCGGCAGAAGAGATAAAAAGGAAGAGAGGAAATCCCGCGTCCTGGAACATGTGGTGCACGCGTATGTATCTACGGCTGTGCCTGTAAGTTCCAAGACGGTAGCCGCGAGAATGGGTGGAAACATCTCCAGCGCCACTGTCAGAAATATCATGGGGGAACTGGAAGAGGAAGGATATGTAGAACAGCCGCATACCTCGGCCGGCCGTATCCCGACACATTCCGGATACAGGTATTATGTGGATATCACAAAAGATCACATCCGGCTCAGGAAAAAGGAAGCGGAAAGACTGGCCAGGGAATACAACTGGCGGATAAGGACAATAAAAGAGGTCATTGAAAGGACCTCTTTCCTGATCAGCCGTGAACTGCACAATGCCGGTATTGTCATGTGGCCCAGCATAGAGGATTTTTATCTTAAACATATGGAACTCGTCAAAGTCAGGACCGAAACTGTCCTGGTGATCCTTGTGACTATGACGAACGCCGTGAAGAATTATATTGTCAGGCTGGAGAGGGATATTGAAAAGGCGCAGCTTGAGAAAATCACGAATTACATTAACACTAACCATGAACATTCGGCCTTTTCGCGTATAGCCGCAGAGCTAAGGAGCACGCTCGAGGACACCTCAGACAGTGACCGGCAGGATGCCGCCGGGATAGCCCGATCCGCACTTGCGATAATTGATTCCATTATCCATGAAAAGATGGAAAACGAGATATACTGGGAAGGTTTGGATTATTTCATGGGGGAAGCGGAATTCCAGGATGTCAGCATCACACGGAGGCTGCTTCAGATGTTTTCCGAAAGAGATGACCTGATCCGGCTTATGCGGAAGGAACTGCCGTACAGGGGCATTAAGGTCCATATAGGGGAAGAGAACAGTTGTAAGATGTTGAAGGAATGCAGCGTTATCACCTCCGGATATACGCTGCACGGCAGGACCGTGGGACGGATCGGGGTAATAGGACCGACACGGATGGATTATGATCATGCTCTGCGCACGGTAAGTTGTCTGTCCGATCTTATAAGCCTGAAACTCAGAGAGATCGACTGGTAAGACATATTGAAGGGGGATACATGGGCCGGAAGAAAGAAACCGGGAAAAAAGAGGCTGAAAAAAAGCCTTTCAGGGGCAGGGTAGATATCCCTGAAGAAGAATTCGAAAAACTGAAAGAAAAGGCCGGTCAGCGCGATGAATATTACAACAAATGGCTGAAAGTCCATGCCGAATATGAGAATACCCGCAGGCGCATGGAAAAAGAGAAAACAGACCATATGCGGTTCGCTAATGAAAATATTATTTCGCAGCTGTTCCCGATCGTGGATAATTTTGATATGGCGCTGGCGGCAATGGAAAAGGCGGAAGACAAGACGGCTGTTATGGATGGGATCGGGCTGGTCCAGAAAGAGTTCCACCGGATACTCGAGGATAACGGCGTAGAGAGGATCGAGACCGAGGGAAAGCAGTTCGACCCTAACGTACATGAAGCCGTTACTGTGGCCCGGACTTCGGAACATCCCGATGGGTTGATACTTGAGGAGGTGCGGGCTGGATACATGTTGAACAAGCGGCTTTTACGCCCGGCTCAGGTCAGGGTGGTGAAAAATGATAGTGATTTAGATAAGGTAAATAAGGTAAATAAGGAGGAGAAAAATGGGTAAGGTTATTGGGATCGATCTGGGAACGACAAATTCCTGTGTCGCGGTTATGGAAGGTAAGGAAGCCAAGGTCATACAGAATGCTGAAGGCACGAGGACCACGCCCAGCGTGGTGGCTTTTACCAAGGGAGGGGAAAAGCTTGTCGGCCAGCCGGCCAAGCGCCAGGCAGTTACCAACTCGGACAATACGATATTCAGCATAAAGCGTTTTATGGGACGGAAACATTCGGAAGTAGAGGAAGAAGAAAAGATAGTTCCATACAAGGTGGGTGAGGATAGCAACGGCAATGTCGTGGTGCTTGCACAGGAGAAAAAATATACGCCCCCGGAAGTGTCCGCGATGATACTGCAGAAGATGAAGCAGACAGCCGAGGATTATCTGGGCGAAAAGGTGACCGACGCGGTTGTAACCGTCCCGGCATATTTCAACGACTCTCAGAGGCAGGCAACGAAAGACGCGGGAGAGATCGCGGGGCTGAAGGTACTCAGGATCATCAATGAGCCGACAGCGGCGAGTCTGGCATACGGCCTTGAGAGAAAAAAGAGCGAGAAGATAGCGATATTCGATCTGGGCGGCGGAACATTCGATATCTCTATCCTGGATGTCGGAGAAGGCGTTTTCGAGGTAAAGGCCACCAATGGCGACACGCATCTCGGAGGGGACAACTTCGACCGGATCGTTATCGACTGGATGGCGGAAGAATTCAAAAAAGAGAACGGCATTGACCTTCGTAACGATAAGATGGCGCTTCAAAGATTAAAGGAGGGGGCTGAGAAAGCCAAATGCGAGCTTTCTTCGAACCTGCAGACGGAGATAAACCTTCCGTTCGTTACGGCGGATGCTTCAGGCCCCAAGCATCTGACCATGACGCTGACCAGGTCCAAGCTGGAGCAGCTGGCAGATGATCTTATAGAGAGGACCAAACAGCCCTGCTACAGTGCCCTGAAAGACGCCGGATATTCAGCCGGTGACATAGATGAGGTCATACTCGTCGGCGGGCAGACGCGTATGCCCAAGGTGCAGGCAATGGTCAAAGAGATATTCGGGAAAGAACCCCATAAAGGGGTCAACCCGGATGAGGTTGTGGCCGTAGGCGCTGCCATACAGGGAGGTGTGTTGAGCGGCGAGGAGGGTCTTTCAGACGTGGTCCTTCTTGACGTTACGCCTCTGTCGCTTGGTATAGAGACCCTGGGCAGTGTGATGACAAGGCTGATCGAGCGTAATACGACGATCCCCGCGAAGAAGAGCCAGATATTCTCGACAGCGGCTGATAATCAGACAGCGGTGTCTATTCATGTTCTTCAGGGGGAGCGGGAGATGGCGGCTGACAGCCGTACGCTCGGACGTTTCGACCTTATAGGTATTCCGCCGGCCCCGAGGGGTATCCCGCAGATAGAGGTGACTTTTGACATAGATGCCAACGGGATCGTGCATGTCTCGGCCAAAGATAAGGCGACCGGCAAGGAGCAGTCCATCCGGATAGAGTCCTCCAGCGGCCTGTCAAAAGAGGAGATAGAGAAGATGAAGATGGACGCGAAAGCGCATGAGGAGGAAGACAAAAAAAGAAAAGAGCTTGTGGAGAGCAAAAACCAGCTGGATAGCCTGATATACGCCACTGAAAAAGCGGTAAAGGAATACGGCGACAAGGTCTCGGACGATGAGAAGAAAAAGGTCAATGAGGCGGCGGAAAAAGCAAAGAAGGCCCTTGCATCCGAAGATACCGGCGAGATAAAGAAAGCTCAGGAAGATCTGATGAAGGCGAGCCACAAACTGTCGGAAGAGATGTATAAAGACGCTCAGGCCAAGGCGCAGCAGCAGGCGGGGGGAGCACAGGGCGGTGCGCAGCAGCAGGCAGGTGCCGCCGAAGCGGGCGGCGGGAAAAAAGGCGAGGAAGACGTCGTTGACGCGGATTATAAAGTTGACGAAGATAAAGACAAAAAATAGATGGGTAATGATTATTACGAATTGCTCGGGGTAAACCGGGATGCCTCCTCCGGGGAGATAAAAAAAGCGTACAGGAAACTCGCAGTAAAATATCATCCGGACAAGAATCCCGGCAATAAAGAAGCGGAAGAGAAGTTCAAGGAGATATCGCACGCTTACGAAATCCTGAGCGACGCGTCCAAACGCCGGCAGTATAACCAGTTCGGCGAAGGTGCGTTCCAGTACGGAGGCGCGGGCACCGGGGGTTTTCACGACCCGTCCGAGATTTTCAGAGAGGTGTTCGGCGGAGCCTTCGGGGATATCTTCGAGGGCATGTTCGGCTTCGGCGGCCGGCAGAGGAGAGGTCCCAGGAGAGGCCGCGATCTGGAATACGACCTTACCCTGGATTTCCTGGAGGCGGTCAAAGGGACCACAAAAGAGATAAAGGTCCGTAAGTACGAGACATGCAACGCGTGCGGGGGTTCCGGCGCTAAACCGGGGACAGGAAAGGGGACATGCAGCCGCTGCGGCGGTTCGGGGAAGATCAGCCAGTCCGGCGGATTTTTCAGTATTTCACGCACCTGTGACGCCTGCGGCGGAGCAGGGGAGATCATAAAGGAGCCATGCCCGGAGTGCAGCGGCATCGGGAGAAAGGAAGCCACGAAGAAGATCAGCGTGAAAGTGCCGCCGGGAGTAGATACCGGTGTGCGATTAAGGCTTTCCGGAGAAGGCGAAGCAGGGACGCACGGAGGGCCTTCCGGGGATCTGTACGCGGCGATCTTTGTCAGGGAGCATAATTTTTTTTCCAGGCGGGAGTACGACTTATTATCCGCGGTTCCCGTATCGTTCACGCAGCTGGTTTTCGGCGATGAGATCGAGACCCCGGGGATAGACGCTGATATCAGCCTGTCGATCCCTCCGGGGACCCAGAGCGGCCAGGTATTCCGGCTCAAAGGCAAAGGCATCAAACGGCTGGACGGGCGCGGCAGAGGAGACCAGCTGGTCAAGGTCCGGGTGGAGATCCCGAAAAACCTTAACGCGCATCAGAAGAAACTTTTGAGGGAATTCGAAGCCGGATTCGGGAAGAAGGCCGCCAAGGGCGGCAGAAAATTCGCGGATAGAATGAAAAAGATGTTTGAATAAAAAGGAGAGATACGATGCCGACATATGAATATAAATGCCGAAGTTGCGGGTACCATTTCGAGCAATTCCAGAGCATGACGGATAGTCCTGTGAAAAATTGCCCGGAATGTAACGGTCCGGTGAAGCGTTTGATAGGCACGGGCGCCGGTATAATTTTTAAGGGCAGCGGTTTTTATCAGACCGATTACAAGAACTCCGGTTCGGAACCGAAGGGGAAACCTGATAGCGCCGGAAAACCTGCCGCATGCGGAAACTCCGATAGTTGTCCCTGCTGTGACCAAAATGTTTGACAGATTTGAATGGAATAGACCTATCTTTGCGTGGATACCGACCTTTGTCTGGGCGTCCGTGATCCTGGTATTTTCTCTCCTGCCGTATAACAGGCATTTACCCCTCACAGTCGGTTATTTCGACAAAGTAGCGCATTTTTTCGAATACGCCGTCCTGGCGCTATTGATGAGCCGGGGTATGCGCGGCGCAGGGAGTTTTTTTTTCGCGAAGAATTTTTCATTTGCGTTGATATTGGGTGGCGGATATGGTATCGTAATGGAACTGGCGCAGCACTTTGTCCCCGGCAGGGCCGCGGACATCTATGATGCTGCCGCTAATATCGCCGGAGTAATTTGTGGAGTGGTCCTGGGGGAATTGATATTATGGCGGAAATAATACCTTTTAGGGGATTATTGTACGACAGCAGCAAGGTCGGCGGCGACTATTCAAGTGTGGTGGCCCCTCCTTATGACGTTATCCCCGAACGTATGCGTGATGAGCTGTATGAAAGGAACGCGTACAACGTAATAAGGCTTATCCTCGGGAAATCCTTTGCGACCGACGATCAGGACAATAATAAATATACCCGTGCCAGGGAGTTTTTAAACGAATGGCTGCAGGATGGGGCCCTGGTAAGGGACGATACTGAGTCTTTTTACGTTTACCTGCAGGAATACGATTATAACGGGAAAAAGCGCCGCAGAACGGGTTTTATAGGGCTTATGAAGATACAGGAGCCCGGTGAGGATAAAATTCTGCCTCATGAACAAACGCTTGCCGGCCCCAAAGAGGACAGGATGAACCTGATAAAACAGGTCAGAGGAAATCTCAGCCCTGTGTTTTCCCTCTATGATGACGGCAGTGACGGGGGGATACAGCAGACCCTGAAAAAGGCCATGTCCGCTTCAGCCCCTCTTATAGATATTGAGAGAGATGGTGAGCGCCACAAATTCTGGCGCCTCCAGGATGAAGGGGCCATAAAGGATATGATTTCCCGGATGGAAGGCAAGAGGATATTCATAGCGGACGGTCATCACCGGTACGAAGTCGCCAGGGCTTATTCGGACATGCGGCGGAAGGAAAACGGCTATGACGGCAGCGCTGATCATATAATGATGTATTTCACCGATATGGCAGACTGCGATAACCTTACCATTATGGCCATCCACAGGGTAATAAAAGTGATGCCGGCCGCGGATGAGGATGAAATCGCGGATAAACTGAGCGCGTATTTTAATGTCACGGAATGCGGTGATCTTTCAGGGGTCATGGGCCGTTTTGAGAAGGAGGAGATCAGCGCCAACTCTTTCGGTTTTTTCAACGGCAAAAAATACCTTTTTATGGAGCCAAAGGACAAAGACAGACTTCAGGCGCTTATCACGGAGAAGAGAACCGAGGAATGGAAACGACTGGACGTAAGCGTGCTGCATTCGGCTGTGTTCGGCGGTATTCTGCCGGTCAGCAACGCTGAGGGGAATATAACCTATATCAGGGACCCCCGAAGGGCTGAGTCCCTGGTCGCCGACGGAAGCCATATGGCGGCATTTTTCCTGAACCCGACACGGATAGAGCAGCTCAGGGCTGTGGCTGGCCAGAGGGAGATGATGCCGCAGAAATCCACATACTTTTATCCCAAGCTTCTGTCGGGCCTGGTGATTCATAAGCCTTAATAAGGCTGTGGTTTATGGGAGGGAAGGATAGATAACTATGGTTTTTTTCGCGAAAAAACCCATATTCGGCAGAGCCAGAAAGAAGGAGATCCCCGGAGGGTTATGGACCAAGTGTCCTGAATGCGGAGAGCTGCTTTACAATAAGGCTCTCAAGGATAACCTGAAGGTCTGCCTGAAATGCGGTTATCATTTCAGGATGGGCGCTTATGAGCGTATAGAGGCAATTCTGGATCCCGGCTCATTCCGTGAAACATCCAGGGACATGACGAGCAGGGACCCTCTAAAATTCAAGGGGCCGAGCGACTATCCGACGAAGATAAAGAAGGACCAGAGGGCGACGGGATTAAAGGAAGCGGCCGTTGTCGGAGAAGGGCGCATAAACGCCAGGCGTACCGCTCTTGGCACCACTGATTCCCGTTTTATCATGGGATCCATGGGATCCGTGGTGGGGGAGAAGATCACCAGGCTGATCGAACACGCTGACAGGGAGAGGATACCGCTTATCATTATTTCCGGTTCCGGCGGGGGAGCCAGGATGTACGAAGGTATGCTTTCCCTTATGCAGATGGCTAAGACCAGCGCCGCTCTTGACAGATTCAACAAAAGGGGCGGGGTATTCATCTCAGTGCTTACTAATCCCACGATGGCCGGGGTAATGGCCAGTTTTGCCTCTCTCGGGGACATAATCATAGCCGAGCCGAAAGCCCTTATCGGATTCACAGGGCCCAGGGTCATCCAGCAGACCATAAAACAGGAACTTCCTGAAGGTTTCCAGAGCTCTGAATTCCTGCTGGAACATGGCCTTATCGACATGATCGTTCACAGAAGCGAACTCAAGGATACGTTTTCAAAATTACTGGATTATTTAAGCTGACCCCCCCTCCGGTGTTATATCTCCGATCCCGCATCGAAAACTAGTTCCGACCCGGGATCGGAACCGAACTGGTTGAATTCAATTGACATTTAAGGGAAGGTATTGTATATAGACAATACAATTTAATACAGTTTAAAGGCGGGGATATGGCGCAGGTCAGTTTAAAAGATGTGGTCAAGATTTTTCCCGGCGATGTGACCGCCGTTAACAACGTAAATTTTGGCGTCGAGAACAAGGAGTTTATTGTCCTTGTCGGGCCTTCCGGTTGCGGAAAATCGACGACCCTGAGATTAATAGCGGGCCTTGAAGTCGCCACTCGTGGCTCCATTTACATCGGCAACAGGATGGTTAATGATGTCCCTCCTAAAGACAGGGACATAGCCATGGTGTTCCAGAATTATGCGCTCTATCCGCATATGACCGTGTACGAGAATATGGCCTTCGGATTAAGACTGAAAAAATATCCGAAGGATGAGATAGATTCGAGGGTGAAAGAGGCAGCCGGCATACTGGGACTGGAAAAACTGCTGGGCAGAAAGCCCAGGGAACTCTCCGGCGGTCAGCGCCAGCGCGTAGCGGTCGGAAGATCGATCGTCCGCAAACCCCTGGTCTTTCTTTTTGACGAGCCTTTAAGCAATCTTGACGCCAAACTCAGGGTGCAGATGAGGACCGAGCTGCACCGCCTGCATATACGGCTCCAGGCCACGATGATCTATGTTACTCACGATCAGACCGAAGCCATGATGCTGGGTGACAGGATAGTGGTCATGAAAGACGGCCTTATCCAGCAGATAGATACTCCTACCAAGGTGTATAATTCACCGGTCAACAAGTTTGTTGCCAGCTTTATAGGCGCCCCTCCCATGAATTTTCTGGACGGCAGGATCATCAGGAAGGAACAGAAACTGTATTTTGATGAAGGCAAATTCCGGATAAGGATAGTGGAAGGCATGTATGATGCCCTTGAGAATTATATCGACAGGCGGGTGACCCTCGGAGTGAGAAGCGAAGATATCTATGATAAACTTTTTGTTTCAGAAACTCCTCCCGAGAATATCGTGACGATAACCTGTGAGGTCGTTGAACATCTGGGCTCTGAAATATATATACACATGAATACCGGTAAACACATTCTGGTCGCCAGGGTCTCGGGCGACGCCAATCCGCAGATAAACCAGGATATGGATGTCGTCTTCGACATGAGCAAGATTCACTTCTTCGACAGAGCGACTGAAAAAACGATCGTTTAAATTTTCTCATGACTCCTTTTATAAAAAGGAATCTCCTCATAGCTGTTTCAGCTATCCTTTTCACGGGCCTGTTATACGGGCTTAACAGTTCCGTTCCCGCGTTAAGGGATCACGTCCAGCACCTCGAGCTTATCGTTATCAGTTTAATGATCATGATGAGCCTTGTCATCATGCTCTTCTGGAGCCTGCTGGGAGTGTTCGGCGGGCTGGCTTCTTTTTTAATGGCCATGATCTTCCTGTACAGGCCCCTGACAGATCTGAACCCGTACTATTACAGTAACCTGATCATGGTTTTTTCCCTCAGCAGTTTCATCGGGTACTACGTTTACAGGAAGGTCAGCGTGTCCCAGCAGGAGTACACGGTCGCAATGGAGAAGATCCAGGAGGACACGAACCTTATCACGAACCATATGAAGAACAGGGGGGCTGAAATATCAGCCATGAGGGAAAAGGTGGCCAGCCTTTTCAAACTCAAAAATATAGCGGATGGCCTGAGCCTGGCCCGTCTGGACGAGGACATTATAAGGACCGTATCGGAGAAGACGTTCCGTCTGTTCCGCAAGGACAGCAGAGTGCTGCTGTTCATGGTCGACGAGAAGCGCAAAGAACTCAATCTTTCTTATACGTTAAAGAGCGAGGGCCGTAACGCCTTCCTCGTGAAGAACGGTGGTATATTTGACAGGTGGGTATTAAAAAACATGAAGAGCCTTCTTGTAAAAGACATAAAAAAAGATTTCAGATTTTCCGTTGACGGCGAGGAGAAAGAAGACGATTCCACTTCCATGATCATTAAACCGTTGATAATGGAGAGCAGTGTCCTGGGGATATTGAGAGTGGACTCGCCGCGCGAATCCGCCTTCGGTCAGTATGAACTGCGGATACTGGATATTATCGGGGAGCTCGCGGCTGTTGCGCTGCAGAACGCGCGCCTGTACCGCCGGACCGAAGAGCTGGCTGTCAGGGACAGCTTGACGGGTCTTTATGTGTACCGGTATTTCATGGAACGCCTGGACGAGGAGATAAAAAGAGCCCTGCGCAGCAACAGTTCTTTTGCCCTGCTTATGCTGGATATCGATGATTTCAAGGATTTCAACGACAAATACGGGCATATTTCGGGGGATGTGGTCCTTAAAAATATAGGGCGCATATTGGGTTCCAAGGCTTCCGCCGGCGACACCGTCGCGAGGTATGGAGGTGAAGAGTTCGTTTTTTTGGCCCTTAACTGTGACCGTAAAGGGGCCCTTAAGCTCGCCAATGATATCAGGGAAGAGATCCAGAAGAGCCCCGTAACCCTGCGCAGGAGAAAGTGTTCTGTCACAGTTTCTATCGGTACCGCGGTTTTACCGGAAGACGCCAAATTCAGGGACGACCTTATAGGGGAAGCGGACAGACGTCTGTATAAAGCTAAAGCCGAAGGGAAAAACACGGTATGTTCAAAATAATACCCGAAGGGAGCCGCTCCGCGCTTTTACGCGTGATAAACTCCGTGAGGCCGGCCATTGTGTCCGGTTTGAACCTGCTGTTGATAGTTACGAGCTGGATTTTTTACAGGTATCCTCAGGGGGATGAATACCTGGTTCTTTTCATGATCCCGCTGGTGTTTATCATCGCTCCGTTCATGGTGACATTACCCGTTACGGCGGTTTTGTTTTCCGCCAACCTGATATTTTTTATATTTTATTATTTTGCCGGGGTTTTGGATGTGATCGACGTCTTTGTCCTGACGCTTCTTCTGGGGGGCGTTACGGCAGGCAGTTATCTCGTCAAATCTCTATATACCTCTTTCGCGTTATATTATAATTCCGATGTCTCGGAAAAACGGGACAGATACAGCAGCATAATCAATGAACTGGAAGTCATAGACCGCAGGGGAAGAAAGAGAGAAAGCGAGCTGAGCCGCGTCTCGCGCCTTTACGAGATAACCAAGAAACTCGGCCCTGCGCTTGAATTCAAGACTCTCTTCGATGCTTTATTCGATTTTCTTGAGGAGAACTTCAGGTTCCAGACCGCGCACCTGCTGGTATTCAGCAAAGGAAAATTCCACCGCGGTATATCGAAAAGCGTGGGTGACGAGGACTATTCCAAAGACACAGAAAAGATACTGGATTACGAAAAGGTCGCGAATTACGCCCGGGAGCGGGATCTCAAGCCGTTTTTTGCCGCGAGAGATGAAACAGGATATCTGTTTGATTCGATGAAAGTACGGGCCGACACGTTTATGCTGTTCCCGCTGTTCATGGGGGATAAACTCTGCGCCATACTCGCGGTCGAGGGTATTTCCAAATCCAGTTACGGCAGGTTCCGTATTCTCATTCCTCAGATCCTTCTGGAGTTCAGAAAAGTAGAATTGTACGAGCAGGTCCAGGAACTTTCAATAATCGACGGTCTCACGGGAGCCTACCTGAGGCGGTACCTGATGTCCAGGCTGGAAGAAGAGGTGGACAGAGCGGACCGCCTGGGACTGACATTTTCAATAGGTATGATCGATGTCGATCATTTCAAGGAGTGCAATGACAGGCACGGCCATCTGGTCGGCGATGCCGTCCTGAAGAGGATCTCGGAAAGATTAAAGAGTTCGGTCAGGGAAGTTGACATGGTCGCCAGGTACGGCGGTGAGGAATTCTGTATGGTGCTTCCGGAAACGACAAGGGAACTTGCCCTGACCGTCGCGGAACGTCTACGCAGATCCATAGAATCCAGGGAGATCAAAGCTTTTGACGAAAGCATCAGGATAACGGTCAGCGTGGGCATCGCCACCTATCCCGAAGACGGGAAGGATGTTGATACGTTGATAGAAAAAGCTGATACTGCTCTTTACAGGGCGAAACGGAAAGGACGAAATGCTGTTTGCACGGTATGACATACGAAGAAAGATACGGCCAGGGGGGGGATTGCCCTGTTGTATAGTAGCGTTGATTATATGCGCGCTTGTTTGTGTCTGGCCCGCGGCCTGCCTGGCTCAGGATGAGACAAAGTTGATAAAACTGAAACCGGGACAGCCCATCCAGGTTGACGGGGATGAGGTGGAATATTTTGAGAAGGAAGGAAAGATCGTAGCGGAAGGCAATGTTTCCATCACATACGGTGACGCGACGCTGACCTGCGACAGGATAGAGGTGGATACCAGGACCAGGCAGGCTATGTGCGAGGGTAACGTCCGTATCGAACAGCCAGGGGAAGGCACGCTTACGGCGGAACACATACAATATGATCTGGCCGAAAAGAAAGGGGAGATAGCGGAGGCAGAGGTCAAGGCGTTCCCCTGGTTCGGCCGCGCTGAGAAGAGTAGTAAGGTCGGGGAAAACGAATACGTGCTGCGAAATGGTTATATTACCACATGCGATCTTGACGAGCCCCATTACCGGCTGAAAGCGGAAGAGATACGGGTGTTCCCGGACGACAAAGTTATCGCAAAGAACGTTTTTTTCTATATCGGTAAGGTTCCAGTTTTCTGGTTCCCGTATTATTATCATCCGATCATACAGAGCCGCGCCAAAGTTCAGTTTATCCCCGGTCAGAGCACTGACTGGGGAAATTTTCTTCTGTCGGCATGGCGGTTCTACATAAAGGGCAACAGCAAGGTCGATATCCTTGCCGATTACAGGAGCAAGAAGGGCTTTGCCGAAGGCGCGAATCTTTATTATAACAGCGAAGATTTCGAAATGCCCGGGCTCGGAGAAGGGCTGTTCCGCTGGTATTCTATCCATGAGAATAAATGGGGAACCTATGACCGGACGCCCTTCCGTGATGAGTGGCGTGACCCGGCCCGCAAGGAAGGGGTAGACTCGGTATTGCGGAAGAGATTTCAATGGACGCACCGCATCGATTTTGAGCCGGAAACAGTAGGAATGCTTGAATTCAATAAAATTACCGACGGGAATATCTTAAAGGACTATTTTTATAATGAATATGAGGAAACCGGCGGCAGCGTCCCGTCGAATTATGTCTCTGTCATATCAGCCAAACCGAATTATACGTTCAGCATCGAAGCTAATAAACGGTTCAATAGTTTTTATACCGTTACCCAGAAATTGCCGGAGTTGAAAGTGAACGTGCCGAATCAAAGACTGTGGGAGACCCCTTTTCATTATACTACCGAGACATCGGCCGCCGCGTTTGACAAAGTGTACGCTTCCAACAGCAGTCCCTCCGAGGAAGTTAACAGGCTTGATTCCTTTCATAAGCTTTCCTATGTTACACGTCTGGGACCGCTGGAAGTGACGCCGTACGGGACGTTCAGGGAGACGATATACAGCCGCACACGCTGGAGTGACCGGCCTGTTACACGCGCTACGACAGGCGGCGGACTTGATGCGTCTTTACGGCTTTACCGCATATTCAACGTCGTGACCAACGCCATGGGGCTGGACATCAACGGATTAAGGCACATTATCGTACCTGCCGCCAGGTATTTTCACACGCATCAACCCGCTGTCGATAAGAACAGCCTTTTTCAGATGGATGGTATAGACGGCCTTGAAAAGACCAACGGAGTAACGCTTTCCCTGGAGAATAAACTGCAGACCAAGCGCGGCGCTGAAGGCGATTTGAAGTCGATCGATCTTGTCAGGTTCATCGTCAGCACAGATTATCTTTTCCGCATGAAGAAATACAGGTTTGAGCTTGAAGATGGCCATCGGTTCGAAAATCTCACATTTGGTCTGGAACTCAGCCCCTATAACTGGCTTTTTATAGACAGCGAGATGGAGGTCATACCCGAAGATCAGACAGTGAATACAGGCAGCGTTGAGGCCTCCATTACGCCGTGGGACTCTTTTCGGGCGGCTATGGGGTACCGGTACGAGAAAAAGGATCCCGACCCGCGGAATCAGTTTACATTCGACATCAGTTATATCCCGAGCCCGAAGTGGCGGCTGGGATTGTATGAGAGGTTCGATTTTCAGAACGGCATGGTCGAGGAACAGCAGATATCCATCACCAGAGATCTTCACTGCTGGGAAGTTGAATTTGTCTATGACGTGGATGGCGGCAATTTTTTTGAAGACGAGTTTACGGTCTGGCTGGCTTTCAAGATCAAGGCTTTCCCGGATCTTCAACTGGGTCTGAACCGGTCGTTCAGTAAACGCCCGCCCGGCTCATCCCGCTAAGAACCCGTTCCACTCCGGGAGTGTCCACTCCGGGAGTGTCCACTCCGGGAGTGGAACAAGGGCTCTATTGCGGTCTAAAGGGCAATATGCTATAATCACTCGTTAAAGCGCCTAATAATAACATTATTATTGTTTTCCTCAATTCCACGCCCGGGTGAAGCTGGATTGCGCCCCGGGGGGAAACGGCCGCTGGTGTTATAGCCGAGACAGGAGGAGTTTTTTCATGAAACTGACGATTATAGGGGCAGGGTATGTCGGCCTGGTGACAGGGACGTGTTTTGCCGATCTGGGCAACGAAGTTATCTGCGCGGACAATAACGGGGAAAAGGTCGAACTGTTAAACAGAGGCGGTATTCCCATATATGAACCCGGGCTCGAGGAGCTCGTAAAGAAGAACCGGAAGAACGGCCGGTTGAGCTTTTCCACGGATATCAAAGAGGCGATCAGGGACGCCGACATAATCTTTATATGCGTGGGTACGCCGTCAAGGAGCGACGGAAGCGCCGATCTTACGGGTATAGAGAAGGTCTCGCGGATCATAGCGGAAAGCATCGATTCGTATAAACTTGTCGTGGAGAAGAGCACCGTTCCGGTCGAAACAGGGGAATGGGTGAAAAAAACGATCGAGACGTTCAAAAAACACGGCTGTGAGTTTGATGTAGCCTCCAATCCGGAGTTCCTGCGTGAAGGATCGGCGATAGAGGATTTTATGAGCCCTGATAGAGTGGTGATCGGCGTGGAGTCGAAAAAAGCGGAAGAAATGCTGCGCCAGCTGTACGAGCCCCTTGACACAAAGATCGTGGTCACGAATATAAAAGGCGCCGAGATCATCAAGCACGCTTCTAATTCTTTCCTGGCCACTAAGATCTCTTTTATCAACGCCGTAAGCAATATATGCGAAAAGGCAGGTGCTGATATCAACACCGTGGCAGAGGCTATCGGGCTGGATTTCCGGATAAACAGGCATTTTATAAAGGCGGGCATTGGTTTTGGAGGTTCATGTTTTCCTAAGGACCTGAAGGCCTTTATACACATCTCTGAAAATCTTGGATATTCGTTCGATATGCTGAAGGAAGTGGAGAAGATTAACGAGACGCAGAAGGAACTCATGGTTAGGAAGGCCGCAAAAACGTTATGGAACCTTCCGGATAAAGTTATAGGCGTGTGGGGCCTGGCTTTTAAACCGAATACTGACGATATCCGGTCCGCTCCATCGGTGGATATCATCAAGCGCCTCTTGGCCGAAAGGGCGAAGATAAAGGTTTTCGATCCCGCGGCTATGGAGAATACCAGAGCGGAGTTCGGCGACCGGATCGTCTATTGCCGGGATGTCTATGAGGCGGCCCGGGACAGCGATTGCGTAATACTCATGACTGAGTGGAACGAGTTCAAAGAGATCGACTGGCACAGGCTTAAGGGCGTTATGAGGCAACCTGTTATCCTGGATGGGAGGAATATTTACGATCCCGGAAAACTGAAGGAAATGGGCTTCAGGTATGAGGGGATCGGCCGTTCTTAATGCGGAGAAAGGAAGGGAAAAATGATAGAGGGTGTTAAAGTAAAAAAGTTGAAGGTTATTCCGGATGACCGCGGACGGCTCATGGAGATCTTACGCAACGATGACGACATATTTGAAAAGTTCGGGCAGGTTTACATGACGACGGCCTTTCCGGGCGTGGTAAAGGCATGGCATTACCACGGGAGGCAGACGGATAATTTTACGTGTATCATGGGGAAAATGCGTCTGGGCCTGTATGACGCGCGCAAAGGTTCACCTACGTTCGGAAACGTGGAAGACTATATCATCAGCATGGAACAGCCGCTTCTTGTTCAGATACCGCCGGGGGTCTATCACGGGTTTAAATGCCTAAGCGACGAGGAAGCTGTAGTGGTCAATACGGTAACTGAGCCTTATGACGCCGGTGATCCCGATGAGTACCGCGTTGATGCCTTCGATAACGACGTGCCGTTCGACTGGACTAAATAATACAGATGGCCGCAGAACCCAATTCCGATCCCGCATCGGAATCCAGTTCCGATGCGGGATCGGAATTACACAAGAGGAGTGGAGATGAAAGGTATAGTGCTGGCAGGAGGACTCGGGTCGCGTTTGTTCCCCCTTACCAAGATCACCAACAAGCATCTTTTGCCTGTTTATGACAAGCCGATGGTTTATTACCCCATCATGACCCTTGTTGAAGCCGGCATAACGGATATCATGATAGTCACGGGCGGGGGGCATGCCGGTAATTTCCTGCGCCTTCTGGGAAACGGGCATGAGTTCGGGTTAAAGGGAGTCAATTACGCCTATCAGGAGAAAGAAGGCGGGATAGCCGAAGCCCTGAGCCTGACCGAGTATTTTGCCGACGGCGATAAGATCGTGGTAATACTCGGCGACAACATCATTGAGAAAGGCATCAGACGTGAAGTGGACGAGTTCGCCGGCCAGCCTGAGGGGGCCAGGATCCTGATAAAGGAGGTCTCCAATCCGGAACGGTTCGGTGTGGTGGAATTCGAAGGCGACAGGATAGTCCGGATCATAGAGAAGCCGGAAAATCCCCGGACCAATTACGCGGTTACCGGCATCTATATGTACGACAGCCGCATTTTCGATCTTATCAGGGAATTGAAACCGTCCGGCCGTGGAGAGCTAGAGATAACCGATGTGAACAACATCTATCTTAAAAAGGGACAGCTGGCATATTCGAAACTTGACGGCTGGTGGACCGACGCGGGAACGTTTGATTCTCTCCTTAAAGCGAATCAGCTGGTCGCGGAAAGAGAACGCGGGACAGGGGCGAAGGATGAGGGACGAAAGGAGAGCGGATGAGAATACTTGTAACGGGCGGATGCGGATTTATCGGTTCGAATTTTATCCATTTCGTGCTTGAACAATATAAGGATATCCGCGTTATCAACCTTGATAAGTTGACCTATTGCGGCAATCCCGAGAATCTCAGTGATATCGCCCGTGACAGCCGTTACTCGTTCGTTGCCGGTGATATCTGCGATAAAAAGCTGGCCGGGGAACTGGCAGCGCAGGTTGACGCGATAATAAATTTTGCCGCGGAAACACACGTGGACAGGTCCATAAAATATCCGGATGATTTTGTGATGACGAACGTCATCGGCGTTAAAGTGCTTCTGGAAGCGGCCAGAAAAGCAGGCATCAGCCGGTTCGTCCAGATCGGGACCGATGAGATATACGGAAGCGTTTCAGAGGGGTTATCGAAGGAAGATGATCCCCTGAAGCCGAACAGCCCTTATTCCGCGACCAAAGCCGCGGGTGACCTGCTGGCCCTGTCGTATCACGCGACTTACGGATTACCGGTGGTTGTCGTAAGGAGTTCCAATAATTTCGGCCCTTATCAGTATCCGGAAAAAGTTATACCGCTTTTCATAACCAACCTTCTGCGGGGACGGAAGGTCCCTCTTTACGGGGACGGCGGGAATGTCAGGGACTGGTTGTTCGTGAAGGATAACTGTGAGGGGATCGATCTGGCGCTGCGCCGCGGCCATGCCGGCCAGGCCTATAACATAGGCGGCGGAAGCTATTTGAGCAATCTTGATCTGGCAGGGAATATCTTGTCGATGATGGGGAAGACCAGGGATCTTATCGAATTTGTCAATGACAGGCCGGGCCATGACAGGCGGTACGCGCTGGATTCGTCCAGGATCAGGGAACTCGGCTGGACGCCGGCGGCTGATTTCGCCGGGAATCTTGAAAAGACCGTCAGGTGGTATGAGGAGAACGAGGCATGGTGGCAGCCGCTCAGGGATAAAGCGGAAATAATTAAATGGTGACCCGTTCCACTCCGGGAGTAGCCACTCCGGGAGTGGCTACTCCCGGAGTGGAACGCGGAGGTGAGCGTGTATACGGAGCTTAAGAAGAAAATAAAGGATAAAAGCGCGGTCATTACGGTCGTCGGGCTGGGTTACGTGGGCCTGCCGATAGCCGTTGAGTTCTGCAGAAGCGGGTTCACCGTTAAAGGCTTTGATACGAACGTCCGCCGCATCAGAAAATTAAAGAAGGAAAAATCCTACATAGACGATATCTCTTCCGGAGAGATACGCGGCGCCTGCAGGACGGGACGCTTTTTCGTGACAGGCGATGACGGCGTATTACGCTCCTCGGACATAATTATCCTGTGCGTCCCCACTCCTCTGAGGAAGGTAAAGGAACCCGATATATCCTACATCATCTATGCCAGCCGTTCGCTGAGGAAGCGGATGCGGCCCGGGCAGCTGATCATAGTGGAGAGCACCACATATCCCGGGACGACGCGTGAGGTAATACTGCCTGAACTGGAGAAAAGCGGGTATCAGCTGGACAGGGATTTTTACCTGGCGTTTTCGCCGGAAAGGATAGATCCGGGGAACCCGCGGTACGATCTGACGAATATCCCCAAGATCATCGGGGGTGTGACCGAAAAAAGCACTGAACTCGGCAGGTTGTTATATTCCCGGATCATCGACAGGGTAGTCGGGGTATCCGATGCCGAAACAGCCGAAGTGACCAAACTCCTGGAAAATACATTCCGGATAGTGAACATCGGCCTTATAAACGAGTTTGCCATGCTTTGCGATAAACTGAAGATAGACGTGTGGGAAGTGATAAAAGCGGCCGGGACAAAGCCGTTCGGGTTCATGCCGTTTTATCCGGGCCCGGGTATCGGCGGGCACTGTATCCCGGCGGACCCAATGTACCTTTCATGGAAGGCCCGGACCGTAGGGTTCAGGACGGAGATGATAGATCTTGCCGCCAGGATCAACCGCATGCTGCCGGTGCATGTGGTCAAAAGGATCGGGAGGCTTTTAAAAAGCAGGGGCAAGAAGTTCGATTCCGCGCGGGTCCTCCTGGTAGGAGTGACCTATAAGAAAGACGTCAACGATCTGAGAGAGTCTCCCGCGCTGGAAATAATAAAGATACTCGGAAGAAAAAAGGCAGCCGTAGTCTATCACGATCCGCATATCCCGTATCTCGACATTTCCGGGGTTAAGATGCGGTCCCGCGGGCTGACCCCATCGCTGATAAAGAAACAGGATGTGGTTCTGATCGTCTCCGATCACAGCTGTCTGGATTACAGGATGATAGCCCGCAGCGCGCCCCTTGTATTCGATACCAGGGACGTGTTCGCGCGGAACGGGATCACGGGGGACAACATAATAAAATTATAAATCAAATTCCCGATGCGGCATCGGACGATCCCGCATCGGAAGAGGGCAGGATCAGTGAGAGGGGGAAATTGAGGAAATGAAGAAGAAGTATTTGGTTACAGGCGGCGCCGGGTTTATCGGGTCGAATATCGTGGAAGAACTTGCTGGACGCGGAGAAGACGTCCGCGTGCTGGACAACCTTTCCACGGGAAAAGAAGAGAACCTGAGGCCGTTCATGGACAGGATAGATTTTCGCAAAGGAGATATCCGCAGCGAAGATGACGTGGACAGGGCCCTTGAGGGTATCGATTTTGTCATCCACCAGGCTGCGCTCAGGAACGTGGCTCGGAGCGTGGAAGAGCCCGTAAGGACCAATGACGTCAATGTGAACGGCAGCATGAACCTTTTAATGCGGGCGAAAGAAGCGGGCATCAAAAGGGTGGTCTATGCTTCCAGCAGTTCTGTTTACGGGGACTGCGACGTCTATCCCCAGAAAGAGACCCTTGCCCCTGATCCCATATCCCCGTACGCGGTAAGCAAACTTGCCGCGGAATATTACTGCAGGATGTTCAGCAGGACCATGGGGCTTGAGACGGTGAGCCTCAGGTATTTCAATGTTTTCGGCCCGAGGCAGAACCCGGAGTCGAAGTATTCGGCGGTCATACCGGCTTTTATATCGATGCTCGCGAAAGATCAGCCGTGCAGTATTGACGGCGATGGCACGCAGTCCCGTGATTTCACTTTTGTTTCCAATGTTGTTAACGCGAATCTCGCGGCATGCGAGGTCCCGGGCATTTCCGGTATGTTCTTCAACGTCGCCTGCGGCTGTGATCATTCGGTCGTTGATGTCGCGGAGACCCTTAAGAAGCTTCTCGGAAAGACGATCGAATCCGTTCACGGGCCGACGCGTCCGGGGGATGTAAAGAGGACGGTCGCCGATATAAGCCTGTTAAAGGACGTTCTTAAAGCTGAACCGCGGGTCGATTTCAACGAGGGTCTTAAGAGGACGGTAAAGTGGTTTGTTGAGAGTAAAGATGAAGGATAAAAACCAATATATCCTGGGGATCTCCGCGTTCTATCACGACGCTGCCGCCGCGCTGGTCTCTGGCGGCGAGATCATCGCCGCTGCCCAGGAAGAGAGGTTCACGCGGAAAAAACATGATCCGTCCTTTCCCCAAAGGGCCATTGAGTATTGTTTGAGGGAAGCGGACATAGATACGCGGGATATAGATGTTGTCGCGTTTTATGACAAGCCTTTCATCAAATTCGAACGGCTGCTGGAGACATATCTGGCTTACGCTCCTTTCGGCAGCAGGTCGTTCATCTCTGCCATGCCTCCGTGGATCAAACAGAAGCTCTTCATAAAGGAATATATACGGAAGACACTGGGGCACAGGGGCACGATTATCTTCCCGGAGCACCACCACTCGCACGCCGCAAGCGCTTTCTATCCCTCCCCATTCGAAGAGGCGGCTATATTGACAATCGACGGTGTGGGGGAATGGGCGACCGCAAGTCTGGGGAAAGGCACGGGGAATAAAATAGAACTGTATGATGAGATAAGGTTTCCCCATTCCCTGGGACTGTTATATTCCGCGTTCACGTATTACTGCGGGTTCAAGGCCAATTCAGGGGAATACAAACTTATGGGTCTTGCCCCTTACGGAGAACCGGAGTACGTTGACGCTATTCTGGAGAACCTGATAGACCTGAAAAAGGACGGGTCGTTCAAATTGAACCTGAAATATTTCAATTACTGCGCCGGCCTCACAATGACAAACAGAAGGTTCCACCGCCTGTTCGGCGGTCTGCCGAGAAAACCCGAAAGCGCCTTGGAACAGCGGCATATGGATCTGGCAAAGTCCGTCCAGGTCGTTACGGAAATGGTCATAATGAATATGGCAGGCCACGTTCATGACAGAACGGCGGCGGAGAATTTCTGTCTGGCCGGCGGTGTCGCCCTTAACTGCGTGGCTAACGGAAAGGTGCTGAGAGAAGGGCCTTTTAAGAATGTCTGGATACAGCCCGCGTCTTCCGATGCCGGCGGGGCTCTCGGAGCGGCTTTGATAGCGTGGCATGAGTATCTCGGACAGAAGAGGCACGTGAACGGAAGCACGGACGGTCAAAAGGCCAGTCTTTTAGGCCCCTCTTTTTCGGATGAGGAGATAGAAAAAGGGTTGAAGCAGAACGCAATACCGCATGAGAGGCTGCGGCGGGAGGATCTGAGCAGGGTCGTGTCGGATCTTCTGGCGGAGGAGAAAGTGATCGGATGGTTCCAGGGGAGAATGGAGTTCGGCCCCCGCGCGCTGGGGGCAAGAAGCATACTCGGGGACCCCAGGTCCGGGAAGATGCAGTCTATTATCAATAGAAAAATAAAGTTCAGGGAATCATTCAGGCCGTTCGCTCCCAGCGTTCTGCTGGAGAGGGCAAAGGAATATTTTGACCTCGACGGGGAAAGCCCCTATATGCTCATTGTTTCACCCGTGAAGGAAGAAAAAAGGAAGAGCCCCGGGGACGGGAAGGATCCGAAAGGCCTGGACAAGCTGAAGATAAAACGTTCGGAAGTTCCGGCGATAACGCACGTCGATTATTCGGCCAGAGTGCAGACGGTGAAGGGCGAAGACAATCCGCTTTATTACGATATGATACGGAGATTCCGTGAAGATCACGGTTGTCCGCTCGTTATCAACACCTCGTTTAACGTCAGGGGAGAACCGATAGTCTGCACTCCGGATGACGCGTACAGGTGCTTCATGAGGACAGATATGGATTACCTTGTGATGGGTTCCTTTCTTATCGATAAAAGGAAACAGGATCCAGCGGGGCTGCGGCTTGAAGCGGTGAACGAGTTTGAACTGGATTAAGGGCCGCGGGGGCAAAGCGGGACCAATATGAAAATGAAAGAAGCAGGAACCAGAGATCTGCGGCAGTTCGGGATAATTCTGGGTGTTGTGCTCGGTTCGCTCGGATTTATTTATTTTATGAGAGGCCGTTTGAATACATATCCCTGGTTTCTGGGATTCGCGGCTGCGGCGTTACTATCAGGGATATTTATACCCAGGGCGCTGAAACCGGTATTTTTTGTCTTCACGAAAGTGACCCGCGCCATCGGCTGGTTCAACACAAGGGTTATCCTTGTGCTGGTGTATTACCTACTCTTGACGCCTATAGGCCTTTTGATAAGGATCTTCAGAAATGATCCGCTGGACCAGAAGATCGACAGGGCCGCGGAGAGCTACTGGATAAAAAGGAAGAACGCGTCAGCGGGCAGGAGGAGTCTGGAAGAACAATTTTAACCGGGATCTTAACCGAAAGAAGGATAAACAATGAGCACAGTTGCGACTCTTAAGGAACTCTGGAATTTCCTGAAAGTCAGGAAAAAGTGGTGGCTCTTACCCATAATCATAACACTGCTGGTTCTCGGGCTGTTGGTCCTGTTCGTGGAATCCTCGGCGGTCGCGCCGTTTATCTATACGCTGTTTTAGGCGCATGAGAAAAATATTATTTGCCGTAATTTACCTGATCTTTCTGGCTGTTCTGCTTGAAATACTGGCAAGAGGGTATTATGCGTCCGGCAGGGGGATGAGTTTTTTGTCCACTGCCGGGGATCAGGTATATATGTGGTATCCGGAACTTAAGGGCCTGAAAGAATACAGTTATGATGAAGGCGGCTTCAATGTTCTGCTGCTGGGCGGGTCGGCCCTGACCGAGGACTGGGGCGAGATCCCGAAATACCTGAGAGAGAAGTCCAGGAGTGTTTTAGGAAAAAAGGCGAACATCGTTAATCTGGCGGCGGCTCACGGTTCCCTCGACAGCTTTTATAAATATAAACTGGCGGACGGGAAGCGGTTCGACTGCGTGATATTCTATCACGGGATCAATGAAGTGAGGGCGAACAATGTCCCGCCGCGGTTGTGGAAAGAGGATTATTCCCATTATTCCTGGTATGAAGAGGTGAATTTTTATTTCCGCCATCCGGGACTGCGCAGGGCTGCGATGCTGTTGCCCTATTTTTTGAAACATCTTCTGGTGCAGCTTGACAGGGAAGTAATCCGCAGGGACAGATACGTCCCGACGCATTCTCCAAGGCCCGAGTGGAAGCGATACGGAAAGGATATAAAGACAAAGGACAGTTTTCGGAACAACCTTCTCAGGATAGCAGGTATCGCCGAAAGCAGACAAGAACCCCTGCTGGTGATGACGTTCGCTTATTATCTGCCGGATGGAGATGAATATGATGAAGACAGCCCGTATGTGAGATCCGCCGGGCTATGGGGGGAGCCGGAAAACGTGGTCCTGGGGATAAGGGCCCACAACGAAGTTGTCAGGGAACTTGCTCTTGGCGGCGATTTTATGTTCCTGGACCAGCAGAAGATAATAGACAGAGACAGAAAATACTTCAAGGACATTTGCCATTTTTCCGGGGAAGGCAGCGAGATATTCGCGTCGAATATCGTGGATAAGGTAAAGAACTTGATCCGTTTAAAAAAAGGATGAGAGGGGCGATGAGAATATTACTCACGGGAGGCGCCGGATTTATCGGATCGCATCTTGCGGAAAGACTGCTGGGATCCGGACATCACGTTATATGCATGGATAACCTGATAACAGGCAGGCAGGAAAACATAGCTCATCTCGCGGAGAACCCGGGATTTGAGTTCATCAAACACGATGTATCTAAATATATAGTTGTTGAGGGGAAGATCGATTATGTCATTCATCTGGCTTCGCCGGCTTCTCCCGTGGATTATCTTACACATCCGATCAAGACGCTGAAAGTGGGTTCGCTCGGAACGCACAATTCTCTCGGCGTGGCAAAAGAACACAAGGCCGGATTTCTGCTGGCCTCTACGTCGGAGGTTTACGGCGACCCCCTTGTCAACCCTCAGCCGGAAATGTACTGGGGCAACGTTAATTGCATCGGTCCGCGCGGAGTTTACGACGAAGCCAAGCGGTTTGCCGAAGCCATTACTCTTGCTTATCACAGGAACCACGGTATTGACGCGAAAATAGCGCGTATATTCAATACGTACGGTGAGCGTATGCGGCACCATGACGGGAGAGTGGTCCCGAACTTTATAGATCAGGCCCTCAGGAACGAACCCATGACAGTTTACGGCGACGGATCACAGACAAGGAGTTTCTGCTATGTGTCCGACCTGATCGAAGGGATAATGAAACTGATGGATTCGGGGCTTAACGAACCGGTGAATCTCGGTAACCCCGCCGAGATGAACGTCCTGGATTTCGCGAAAAAGGTCAAAGAGCTCACCGGGAGCAGAAGTGAGATAGTTTTTAAGGAGTTGCCGGTTAATGACCCGAAGGTCAGAAGGCCCGATATCGCGAAGGCGAAGAAAGAGCTGGGGTGGGTACCCGGGATCGGGCTGGAGGAAGGCCTCCAAAGAACGATCAAATGGTTCAGGGAAAATTATCCCGATTAACCAGAGGAGATACGTGGACATACCATTACTGGATCTCAAAGCGCAGTACCGGTCGATAAAAGACAAGATCGACGAGGCGTTGACAAGGGTTGTTGAAAGCCAGCAATTCATACTGTCCCGGGAGGTAGACGGACTGGAGCGGGAAATAGCGGATTATTGCGGCGTTTCGGAGGCAGCGGGCGTCGCCTCCGGCACGGACGCCCTGATCACCGTATTACGGGTCCTGGGGGTCGGGCAGGGGGACCGGGTGATCACGACTCCGTTCACGTTCTTCGCGACCGCGGAAGCGGTTTCAGCTCTTGGGGCGAAACCTCTGTTCGTGGATATAGACCCCGAAACATACAATATCGATCCGGAGAAGATCGATGAATTGTTGCAGGACACAGGACACGGGGGATCCCTCGACTTCGCCCGGGATAAACGGAATGCGGTCAAAGCCATAATCCCGGTACATCTTTACGGGCAATGCGCGGATATGAGCCGCGTCATGGAGATCGCGGATAGATACGGCCTTAAGGTCATAGAGGACTGTGCCCAGGCCATAGGCGCGTCACACAACGGCAGCCGGGCGGGCAGTTTCGGGGCCGCGGGTGCCCTGAGTTTTTTCCCCAGCAAGAATCTCGGAGGGTTCGGGGACGGCGGTATGGTCGTTTCTTCGGATCGTTCGTTGATCGAGCATATAAAAAAACTGCGTGTCCACGGCAGCCGGCAGCAGTATATCCATGAGGAGATAGGATATAATTCGCGTCTTGACAGTCTTCAGGCCGCGATCCTCCGTGTCAAACTGAAAGAGCTTGATGCCTGGTTTGAGGGAAGAAGGGCTATTGCCGCCAGATATGACGAAGTGTTCCCGTCAGCGGGGATCACCACGCCGAAGGTCGCCGGGGGGAACACGCATACGTATCACCAGTATACCATAGCCGTGGATGAACGGGATGAGTTGCTGCGATACCTTAACGATAAGGGTATTGCCGCCCGGGTTTACTATCCGGTCCCCCTGCACCTGCAGCCGTGTTACCGGGATCTCGGATACTCCGGAGGGGAGTTCCCTGTTTCCGAAAAAGCGGCCGGGAGGGTCCTGTCCCTGCCGGTTTATCCGGAACTTACCGAAGAACAGGTGGAATATATAATCCAGACGGTAAAGGGGTTTTATTAAGTCTTAACCATGGACATGAAAATATCCGTACTTATGCCGGTTTACAATGAATCCAGAACAGTCATGGATGTTCTTGAACTTGTAAAGGGCGTCGATCTTGATAAGGAGATAATCCTGGTCGATGATTGTTCCACGGACGGGACGCGGGAGCTTCTGAAAGACAGATTCGGCGACGGCAAGGGGGATATCAGGGTGTTTTATCATACCCGCAATAAAGGCAAGGGTGCGGCAATAAGGACAGCGCTTTCAAATGCCACGGGTGATTATGTGATCATTCAGGACGCTGATATGGAGTATTCCCCGGAGGATATGGTGAAACTTGCCGGGCTTGCCTGGAAAACCGGAGCAAAGGCGGTTTACGGTTCACGGTTCCTGAAAACACGGCGGTGCACCTCTTTTTCACATTTTCTTGTCAACCGGTTTCTTACCGTGTTGACCAATATCCTTTTCGGCGGCGCGCTTACGGATATGGAAACATGCTATAAAATGATCAGAACGGATATTATGCGCAGCCTTGATATCAGAGCGAAAAGGTTCGAGATCGAGCCGGAGATCACCGCGAAGCTCCTGAAAAGGGGATATGCCATCAGGGAGGTCCCGATATTGTACCGCGGGCGCGGGTACGATGAAGGGAAGAAGATCGGCTGGCGCGACGGCGTGGAGGCGGTATGGGCGCTTGCGCGGCATCGCTTTTTTAAATGATCCTGTTATTACCGGGTATGGGCAAAAATATCAGAAACATTGTTGTTTTTCGGACGGACCGTATCGGGGAAGTGCTGCTTTCAAGTGTTGCGGTGGAGGCAATAAAAAGCAGTTATCCCGGGACGGATGTCTCCTTTGTGACATCGGAATATTCCAGACCTCTGCTTGAAGGAAGAGCGGATATAAAGAAAATAATCACGGTTGACACTTTTGAAAAGGGCAACTGGCTTTTTAAGGCTTTCCGCCTGGCTCTTCTGCTGCGAAAGGGCCGTTTCGATGCGGCAGTGGTCCTTAACCCTCATAAGACCCTGCACCTGGCCTGTTTCCTGGCGGGCATTCCCGTTCGCGCGGGATATGACAGGAAGTGGGGCTTTCTTCTGAACAAAAAGATGCGGGATGAAAGGGGAAAAGGGGAAAAACACGAGATCGAATATACCATGGACCTTCTGCGTCTCGTGGGGATAGACCGCGCCGCGCAGGCTCCTTCGCTTTCCGTGGGCAGTAAAGCTGAAAGCACTGTGGCGGATCTCATGGCTGAAAAGAACGTGAATGAGGACATACCTTTGATCGCCGTACATCCGGGCAGCAGCAATCCCGTTAAGATGTGGCCTCACGAAAGGTACGCGGAGCTTATCCGCAGGATAAAAGCGGACATGGATTGCAACGTGGCCATTATAGGGGACAGGAGGGAAGGTATTCTTGCGTGGAAGATCATCCGGGAGACGGGCGCGGACGTACTTGATCTGACAGGGGCACTGGACCTGAAGGAACTGGCGGCATTCCTGGCGAGAAGTGTTCTTTTTATCGGTAGTGATACCGGGCCCATGCATATGGCAGCCGCGATGGGTATCCCGGTCATTGCGATATTCGGAAGGAATATCCCCGGCGTCAGTCCGGTACGATGGCGTCCCTGGGGGGAGAAACATGTGGTGTTCCATGAGAACCCCGGATGCGTTCCCTGCCATGACACCGCCTGCCCGTATGATTACCGGTGCCTTCGGGCCGTAACAGTAGACGCGGTGTTTGAGGCCGCCAGGCGGATAGTGACCCATGATTGATCTATGAAGAACGTTCTTATCACGAACATATTCGGTATCGGTGACGTTCTATTCACCACGCCTCTTATAGCGAGCCTGAAAAAAGAGGTAAAGGGCATATCGGTGGATTACCTGTGTAACGCAAGGACCAGGGATGTCGTAGAAAGCGACCCGGACATTGATGAGATATTCGTTTATGAAAAGGATGAGTTTGTCAGGATGTGGCGTGAGTCCAAAATACACTGCCTGAAGGCTTTGTATGGACTGTTCTCGGCTGTCCGGCAGAGACGGTATGACGCTGTTTTTGATTTTACTTTATCGCGCGAGTTCGGGTTATTTTTCGCGCTTGCCGGTATTCCGCGGAGGATAGGCCTGGATTACAGAAAAAGGGGCATATTTCTTACCGACAGGGTGGCTCTTACGGCCTTTGAGGGGCGTCATGTCGTCGAACATTATCTTGACCTTCTGGAACGCGTGAATGTGCCTGCTTCGGAAAAAGAGATGCAGCTCGTTCCGGAAGAGGCTGACCTGGAATGGGCTTCGGCCTACATGAAGGAAAAAGGCATCAGAAGAGGGTACATTGTTGCCGTTATCCCCGGCGGGGGAGCGAGCTGGGGGGCTCAGGCATCCCGCAAACAGTGGGGCGCTGAAGGTTTTTTAAGGGCGGCGGATATTCTCACCGCCCAGGGGGTAAAGACAGCGTTGCTCGGCGCCCCGGCCGAGGCGGGTTTGTGCAGGGATATTGCCGGCAGAATGAAAGAAGCCCCGGCAGTAGTGGAAAACTCCCTTACATTGAAACAATACATCGCCCTGCTCAGCCGGTGCGATCTGGTGTTGTGCAATGACGGCGGGCCGCTGCATATAGCGGCCGCTCTCGGGATAAGGACAGTATCGATCTTCGGCCCGGTGGATGAGAAGGTTTACGGGCCGTATCCGGTTTCGGATAAGCACAGGGTGATCAGCGCGGCGGGGCTTCCCTGCCGGCCGTGTTACAGCCGTTTTAAACTCCCGGAGTGCGGGCATGACAACCGCTGTTTGACGGATATAGCGCCGGAAACAGTGGCAGAAGCGTGTCTGGAACTGCTGGGAATAGGGAAATAGGGGGTCTGACCCCATCAAACAGAAGAGGAGCAGAAGTGGACAAACCTCCGGTAAGCGTGGTTGTTATAACGAAGAACGAGGAAGAGAACATAGCGGAGTGCCTGAAAAGCGCGGGCTGGGCGGATGAGATAATCGTGGTGGACGATGAGAGCGCGGACGCTACCAGGGAGATAGCCGCCGGATATACCGATAAGGTATTTATCCGGAAGATGGCGAATGAAGGAAGGCACAGGAACTGGGCTTATGCGCAGGCTTCGAATGACTGGGTCCTGAGCCTTGATGCCGATGAAAGGATAACAAAGGGACTCGCGGATGAGATAACAGACCTCCTGAAAGGGGCGCCTGAGAACAAGGTTTATACGATCCCGCGGAGAAATTATATCGGTGATCACTGGCTGCGTTACGGCGGTGAGTACCCCGCGCCCCAGACAAAGTTTTTTTTGAAAAACGAGTTCAGATACGAAGAGGTGGAGGTCCACCCCCGCGCTTTTTCCGACGGCAGCTGCGGCCATCTTAAAGGGGACATCGTCCATTATTCTCATAAGGATATCGCGGATTATCTTCACAGCCTGAACAGCCAGACCACGCTTGAGGCCCGAAAATGGTATCGTACCGGCAGGCGCATGAGCCTGGGCCATGCTGTGTGGCGCGCTCTTGACAGGTGTTTTTACCGCCGGCTGCTCCGCAAAAAAGCGTATAAAGACGGGATATACGGGCTGGCTGTGGCTGTTTTCAGCGGGCTGTATCAGATCGTGAGTTACCTCAAGTACCGGGAGATGTTCCGGCAGGATAAAGGATCATGAAACCCGAATGCGACATAATATTGCTGAGCTATGAGAGCCCGGACCTGCTGAAGAGATGCGTTCAGAGCGTTCTGGAACGGACAAAGGTCCGCTCGCGTCTTATTATTGTGGATAATGCCAGCCGGGATCCCGGGGTGGCGCGGTATCTCCACGGCCTTCACGGCAGCGGCAACGTGGCCATAGAGAAGGTATTCAGCGAGGAGAACGCGGGATTCGCCGCCGGCATGAACAAGGGCATGCGGCTTTCCGAAGCGCCGTTCCTGTGTCTTCTGAACAATGATTGCGTGGTGGCCGATGGATGGCTCGAGGAGATGATCGCTGTTGCGCGGAGCAGGGACGGCATAGGCCTTGTGAACCCTCAGAGCAATACCTTCGGTTCCCGGCCGGATGAAGGCGTTTCCGTGAAGGATCACGCGGCGCTGATCAAAGACAAAAAAGGAAAGTTCGTGGAGCTCGGACATGCCATCGCGTTTGCCTGTCTTCTTAAAAGAGAAGTGGTGGAACGTATCGGCTACCTTGACGAGGCATATAAAGGGGTATGCTATGAGGATACCGATTTTTCAGTCCGGGCGCAGAAAGCCGGCTTCATTTCCGTAATGGCGGAAGGCGCGTATGTCTTCCATCTTGAACAGGCCTCAAGAAGGAGTTTGAAAGGAAGAGAAGAGATATACCGCCGGAACAGGGAGATATTTGAGAGCCGGTGGGGGAGGCTTTTAAGGGTTTTCTTTCTGGACCGTCCTGCCGGGAACGGGAACCGTCTGGCCGAAAACTACGAGATTTTGAAGAACATAGCCCGTGAAAGGGCTATCGTTGAGATGTGGATAGGACATGACCATCCGGCAGCCGGGATCCGGGACGAGTTCGACGGCAAGAATGTAATAAGGCACGCTGATATAGGGGTCAATGTTTTCCCGGGAAGTTTCGCGGCTCCGGCGATCCTGTGGCGGGTCCTGACGAAGAGAAAAAAATACAATGCGGTCATAATGGAAGACGGCTTTCTCCTGCGCTGTCTGCGTCTCCTGAAACCGTTTCACGGAGCTGAGGTGTTCGCCAGAGAGGAAGGCTCACGTCTCAGATCCGGCAGGCAAGGGCTGTTCGACCTTAAAGAACCGGCTGTTCTGGCTGAGTACCTGAGGGGCATATGATCAGGGACCGTGTTTTGAACAAAGGAAAGATACTGAAACTCATTTTTGCCGTCTGGCTTATACTGTGGATCCTTTTTCTCCTGCGAGAGGATAAGGACGGACAGTACCGGTCACTGGGTTATCTGTACGCACATCCTTACAGCGGCAAGGTAGGCTACCTTATGGGGGATGAACTTTATGATTTCCTGGTATTCTGCAGACAGCACATACCCGGTGGGTCAACCTGCGAACTTCTGGGGTTTAAGAGATTTTCGATCAGCGAAATGCGCGCGCGGTATTTTATGTGGCCGGTAAGAAATGTCGAAAAAGGAGCTGATTTCAAGATCATATGCGGCGAAGGAGACATCGCGGCCCCGGGATATAAAGAGCACAGGAAGTATGACGGCGCCGGCCGTTTGCTGGCAAGGGGGGCCGGGCTCAGATGAATTTTATTTTTTCTCTGCTCGCTCTTGAGATAACCGGCGCTTTTTTTATCCTGCTGGTGATCAGGCGCACCCGGTATGATTATTCGGTCCCGGAACTTCTGACGTTGTCTTTTTTTCTCGGTGCGGGGTTTGTGTCATACCAGCTTTTTCTGTATCACCTGTCCGGGATCGGGTTCGGGTTTTTAAATCTGATCATTGTTCCGGTTGTCCTGCTCATACTGATATTCGCGCGGTATGCTTCAAGACCGGAAAGGATCGCTGACCTTCTGCCGGAGAAGGGGAACCCGCGGCGATGGAGCCGGACGGAAAAGCTGTTAGCCGCCGGTCTGTTTTTTCAGCTTCTCTGGATAGTTCTCCTGGTCGCGCCGGTGCCCGTGCATTCGCATGACGCGGTTGCGAATTACGCGCTTAAAGCCAGGATTTTTCATTCTGCCGGCGGTATACCTGAAGGTTTTTTCGGCTGGAACGAGGCTACGGTAGCCCATCCTGATTATCCGCTGCTTCTGCCTTTTTTAATGACGTGGATCTACGCGTTTACCGGGTTCAACGACCTGAACGTGAATATGATCATGCCGGTTATTTACCTGGCGTTCCTCGTATTGTTTTATTCTCAGATGAAAAAGCTGTTCAGCAGGCAGTATTCCATTCTGCTTACGTTTATCCTGGGGACAACGGCACAGGTTGCCGATTACGCCGTGATAATCCATGCCGACCTCATCCTTACCGCGTTCGTGACATGCGCGTTCGTTTATTTCATGCTCTATGTCCGGACGAAAGACAGGATATGTCTGATACTTTCTTCTGTTTTGTTCGGATTTTCTCTGTGGGTCAAGAACGAAGCGATGGTCTTTACCGGGGCTTTTGCCGCGGCGGCCGCTGCTTCCCTGGTAAGGTCAGAGCCTTTTCAGAGGAGACGCGCGCTGGCTGATGTGGTTATCGCTTTCGCGGTCGTGGCGGCCCTTGCCGCGCCCTGGTTCTGCCTGAAGTTTTCAGGAGCCCTTGCCGTTAACAGCGACATGGATTTCTCAAGGCTTACATCCGGGCGTCTGTGGCAGAATATCAGGGATATCCCGATCCTGCTTAATTTCTTTCAGCAGGAGGTTTTCGGCCCAAAAAAGTGGAATATATTCTGGATAGTGCTCCTTGCCGGCGCGATATGGAAAAGAAAGACGCTGTGGAAGGGCGAATGTTTTTATGTGACGTTTTTTCTGCTCCTTTCAGCCGCGGGATATTTCGCCGCTTATATGGCCATGACGGGAGATACTCTGTTTTTTTACGTGAACACCACGATATCGCGTTTCATGCTGCACTTTTGCGGGGCAGCGCTTCTTCTGCTGGCATATCTGCTTAAGGATGACATCCGGGCTGTCGCGAGTTTTAACACGGCATAGCCGGACACACAGTACACCCCGGGGGTGTACGAAGAAGTTGGAGAACACAATGGACGATAAATACGTTTTTCTTGACAGGGACGGCGTGGTCAACAAGGATCCGGCCGGGTGGACGGAACACGGGTACGTAACCCGCTGGGAGGACTTTCATTTTCTGCCCGGCGTTCTGGAGGCAATGAAAGAACTTTCGGTATCCGGTTACAGAACCGTTATAATCTCCAACCAGCAGGGTGTCGGGAAAGGATTTTTCACTGAAAAGGCCCTGAATGACCTGACAGCGGAAATGTCCCGGCGGGTGGAAGAAGCCGGAGGCAGTATCGCGGGTGTCTACTACTGCACGCATACGAAAGAAGAGAACTGTGATTGCCGTAAACCGAAAAAAGGCCTTTTCCGCATAGCTCAGAAAGAACTCGGCATTAAAGGGTTTAAAGGGAAATTTTATATCGGCGACACCCAACGCGACATACAGGCCGGGAAGGAAATAGGTCTGGAGACCATCCTTGTCCTGTCGGGGAAAGCCTCGCGGAAAGACACGGAAAACTGGGAACATAAACCGGATCATATCTGTGATGATCTGCCGGAGGCAGTGCAACTGATCCTGGATCGGATTTAAAAAACAAACACAGGGGTTACCATGGCCAATACGAAGAAAGTTATCATACTGTATTCGACTGCCGGTATGGGGCATAAAAAAGCGGCGATAGCGCTTTTTAAGGCCTTTCAGGACAGGGGAGAGGACGTTGAGGTTGAGCTGATCGACGTCCTTGAGTACGCGAACAGCCTGTACAGGTTCCTGTATCTGGATTTTTATGTTTTTCTGATGTCGCGCGCCAGATGGGTATGGGGAGTGCTGTACTATTTTTCCAATATTCCGCTGGTGGATGTCCTGACGCGCGGAGTCCGCGGGATCCTGGATTTCCGCAGTTTAAGGGGAGCAGGCAGGATGCTGGCCCGGAAAGCACCTGACGCGATCGTCGCGACGCATTTTTTTCTGCCGAGCATTGCCGCGATACTCAAGAGACAGGAGGGTCTTCGGGCAAAGATGTACACGCTTATTACCGACTATGGCCCCCACAGTTTCTGGCTGTCGGATCATATTGACAGGTTTTTTGTCGGGTCGCGGTCAGCGGGGCTGGAACTGGCTGCGCGGGGGATCCCCGCGGAAAAGATAGATGCCACAGGGATACCGGTCGTAGAAGAATTCCGCAAAGATTTTGATGCCGGCAGACTGCGCGGGGTGCACGGCCTGGACGGAAAGAAAAAGACCATCTTTCTCATGAGCGGCGGTTTCGGGGTCGGCCCTATCGAGAAAATGCTGCTCTCATTGAATTCATGCCGCGCGGATATCCAGGTGATCGCGGTCTGCGGACACAACAGGAGATCCTATGACAATATACAGCTTTTGAGGGAAAAACTGGATTATCCGCTGATATTGTTCGGCTTTACCGATAAGGTCGCTGAACTGATGTCGGTATCCGACCTGATGATAACGAAGGCGGGCGGGATAAGCGTCACCGAAGCTTTAGACGCGCGCCTGCCGATGATACTTTTCGCGTCCATGCCGGGACAGGAAACCTGGAACGAACGCTTTCTTCTCGGAAACAGGGCAGCGGAGAAAGCCGGAAGAGTGGAAGACATACCGGTTATTGCGAACCGGATACTGCTGTCCGATGACGTTTATGACGCGTTAAAAGAGGGTATCAACGACATTCGCAGGCCGCGGGCCGCGAAAAAAATAGTCGATACGGTCCTGAAGGAAATCGGGGTATAGACAATATGACACTGAAGAAGCTGTTTGGACTGTTTCTCGCCGGGCCGGCCAATTTTCCCAGCGTGAAAATTGGCCTCCGAGGATGTCCTCGCTCTCCCTCAGGCCTTTGGCCTTCGCAGAACCGTGCCCGCTCGGACATCCAACGCCCTGCGAGAAACAGTCCAAACAGCTATTGCGATGTGTATTGCCGGACCCTATGGAGATTTTTATGCGGAAGGCAGACAGGAGCGGCAGGGGGATCAATAGCCTGATACACGGTCTCAGGCGGGCGATCGAGTCGGAAATGCTGGCCGGCGTCAGCGAGATACCCGGCCGGATTCCGGGGCCAAAGAAGGTCACGTTACGGCAGCTCGAAAAGGCGGTTTCTTCATGCCGGCGATGTCCCCTCGGCGAGACCCGGATGCATTATGTTTTCGGCGAAGGCTCTTCCCGCGCTGAACTCATGTTTATCGGCGAAGCTCCGGGAGCCGAAGAGAACAGGCAGGGCAGGCCCTTTGTCGGCGCGGCGGGACAGTTATTAACGAAAATTATTGAGTCCATAGGGCTTAAAAGAGAAGACGTTTTTATAGGCAACATCCTGAAGTGCCGTCCGCCGGGGAACAGGAACCCCCTGCCGGGCGAGATCTCCATGTGCCTGCCTTACCTGATAAAACAGATAGAGCTCATAAGACCGAAAGTCATCTGCGCGCTGGGAAAGTTCGCCGCTCAGACGCTTTTGGATACAGGAACTCCTATCAGCAGGTTGCGCGGCAGGTTTTATGACTACCAGGGGATCAAATTGATGCCCACATATCATCCCGCGTATCTGCTGCGGAATCCCGGCGAGAAAAAAACCGTGTGGGAGGACATGCAGGCGATCGCGAAGGAACTGGGACTTGTTATACCGCGGCGGAAATAGCGACTAACAACGGGTCACGGGCAGCGAGACACGAATTATGGCGGAATACGTAGAAATCATCACGAGTCTTCCGATAGACCGGACTTTTCAGTATAAAGTAACGGGCGGTGAAAGTTATGGTCCCGCGATCGGCAAAAGGGTGCAGATACCTTTTCGCAGCAGCAAACGTATCGGGTATATCGTGGCGATAGAAGAAAAGCCTATGGTAGAGGCGCCCAGGCCGGTTATCGACATTATTGACGAGGCCCCGATATTTACCGGCGAGATGATAGAACTTGCGCGGTGGATGCGGGACAATTACTTCTGTTCCTGGGGGGAGGCCCTTGAGGCGATGATACCCGGCGCCTTGAAAAGAGGGAAGGTCTCGATGGTCTCCCGGATAAAGGAACAGCCCCGGAAGGTTACGCCGACAATACCCCATGTGCCTAATAAAGAGCAGAGAAAAGTCCTGGAGGATATCAGGGAATGCATAGACAGGGGCAGGCATGAGGTCTTTCTGCTGCATGGAATAACGGGCAGCGGTAAAACAGAGATATATCTGCAGGCCATGGAAGACGTGCTTAAAAAAGGAAAAACAGGTGTTATACTCGTCCCGGAAATATCCCTTACACCACAGACAGTAGAACGGTTCATGTCCAGGTTCGGCGAAAGAGTTGCCGTTTTTCATTCCAGGATGCTTCAAAGCGCCAGGTTCGGCGAATGGAAAAGGATCAAAGACGGGCAGGCGCGGATCGTGGTCGGTCCCCGTTCGGCCGTATTCAGTCCTTTCAGGGATCCGGGCATATTTGTCGTGGACGAAGAGCATGAGCCGAGTTATAAACAGGAAGACGTCCCCAGGTATCATGCCCGTGATGTGGCCATTGAAAGAGCGCGTCTGGCCGGCGTTCCGGTTATCCTCGGCAGCGCGACACCTTCCCTTGAATCGTATTACAAGGCTGTAAGCGGTGAATACCGCCTTGTCGAACTGACTCAGAGGATCGAGGAGAGGAGACTGCCGAAGGTCAAGCTGGTGGATATGAGGATGGAATTCGATACAAGGACGGGGAGAAAGGTTGTTTCGCGCATCCTGGCGGAAGCTTTACGGGAGGATATCTCCAAGAAACAGCAGGCGCTGATCTTCCTGAACCGGCGGGGTTTTTCCACGTTTGTGCTCTGCCGCAGGTGCGGGTACGTTTTGAAATGCGCGAAGTGTGATTCTCCGATGGTGTTCCATCCCGGCAAGAAAGCGCTTATATGCCATTATTGCAACAGAAGGATGCCGCCTCCGGGGATATGCCCGGCCTGCGAAGGGGATTACCTGATGTATAAAGGCACAGGCACCCAGAGAGTGGAAACGGAACTCAGGAAAATATTGCCGGAAGCCCATATCGCGCGCATGGACAGCGACACAATGTCCAGAAGAGGAGCGCATGACAGAATGCTGCAGGATTTCAGGGCTCACAGGATCGATATCATAGTCGGCACCCAGATGATAGCTAAGGGTCTGGATTTCCCCAAAGTGACGCAGGTCGGGGTTATATCCGCTGACGCTAACCTTAACCTGCCGGATTTCCGGTCAGGGGAGAGGACGTTCAACCTCATAACGCAGGTCGCGGGCCGGGCCGGCCGCGGCGATCTCGGCGGAGAGGTTGTCGTCCAGACCTACACGCCGGAGCACTATGCCATAAGCCTGGCCGCGAAACATGATTATAACGGATTTTATGCGAGGGAGATAGAATCCCGCCGCCAGCTTTGTTTCCCGCCCTTTACGAGCCTGGTGAAGATCACGCTCAGGGCAAAGAAAGAGGAGAACGTGGCCAAAAGCGCCGAAACCCTGGCAAAGCTGGTGCTGAAAAACATGCCGGATATGGATATACTGGGGCCGGCGCCGTCACCAATGGCCAGGCTAAGGGGCTATTACCGCTGGAATATTCTTATAAAGGCGAAGGACCGTGCCGGTACCGTCAGGAAGTTACGCGGAGCCCTGAAAGGGTTTCGCAAAGGAACGGGTGTTCTTATGGCAGTGGACGTTGACCCGATGAGCATGTGAAAGTATAGGTAATAACCAGGGATCAAAAATGAAGATAGTTTTTTTCGGGACAGGGAAGTTCGGGTTGCCGGCGCTCAAGAAGCTGCTTAAAAGCAGTCACGAAGTGGCGGCAGTGGTGACCGCGCCGGATCGGAAAAAAGGCCGGGGATGGAATATCCAGCCCATGCCGGTCAAGGCATTCCTGGAACAGGCAGCTCCCGGTATGGATATCTTCCAGCCGGCAAAAGCGCTTGAAGCGGCGTTTATCGGTTCCCTGAAAGGGATAGGAGCGGACATCTTCGTGGTGGTTGATTACGGCCGGCTCCTGGGGAAGGAGATCCTTGAGGTGCCGCGGAAGTACTGCGTAAACCTGCATCCTTCTCTTCTGCCGCGGTACCGGGGCGCCTCTCCCGTGAACTGGGCAATACTTAACGGAGAGGAAGAGACAGGTAACACCGTGATAAGGATGACTGAACGCATGGATGCGGGAAGCATAATCATGCAGGAGACGACGAAAATAGGCGGGGACGAGAATGTGGTTGATCTGCTTGAAAGACTTTCGCGCCGCGGAGCGGATCTTTTATCGAAGGCCCTGGATGCGATCGAAGCAGGGCAAGAGCGGTTCAGGGAGCAGGACGAGAACGCGGTATCCTACGCCCCGAAACTTGAGAAGAAACAGGGGAGAATAGATTGGGCCGCGTCCGCGCCGGAGATAATCAGGAAAGTAAGAGGGATGCAGCCGTGGCCGGGCGCTTTTACTTATCTTGACGGCAGGATGATAAAGATACTTAAGGCCGGACCGGCCGGTGCCGGAGCGGATGCCGGGACCCCCGGAACGGTCGGCGGCGAAGGGAAGTTCATTGTAAACACCGGCAGCGGGGCTGTCCGGATAAACATACTGCAGCTTGAAGGCAAAAAAGCCATGACTTCGGATGAGTTCCTCCGGGGATACCGGCTCAGGAAAGGGGCAATGCTGAAGTAAGTGCTGGCGAAACTGGACGGGTCCTGTCTGATTTTGCAAAAAAGTATTGAACGATTTGTTCGATGAGTATATAATATCATTTTAATTTTATTTGTAGTTCCGATCCCGCATCGGAACTACAGGGAACTACACATTAGAAGGAGGAAAGCATGGCGGTCAAGGTAGGGATCAACGGTTTCGGAAGAATAGGAAGGATGGTTTTCAGAATAATGGAAGAGCGCGGCGGGTTTGAGGTCATGGCGATAAACGACCTGACAGACGCCGGCACGCTGGCCCATCTGCTTAAATATGACTCGACCCATGGCAGGTTCAAAGGGACCGTGGAGGCGAAGGAGAGATCCCTTGTGGTGAACGGTAAGGAGATCGAGATCTTGAGCGTAAAGAATCCCGCGGAACTGCCATGGAAGGAAAGGGGCGTACAGGTAGTGGTTGAATCGACCGGTGTTTTCCGCGAAAGGGCCAAGATAGCTCTTCACCTTGACGCCGGAGCGGAGAAAGTATTACTGACCGTGCCGGCTAAGGACGAGATCGATAACATGATAGTTCTGGGCGTGAATAAAGATGATCTAAGGCCCACGGATCAGATCGTGTCAAACGCTTCCTGCACTACCAATTGCCTCGCGCCGATGATCAAGGTCCTTCATGATAATTTCGGCATTAAAAAAGGACTCATGAGCACGATCCACGCTTATACGAATGACCAGGCGTTACAGGATATGCCTCATAAGGACCTGAGGAGGTCCCGGGCCGCGGCCGAGAGTATCATACCCACGACGACCGGGGCTGCCAAAGCGGTAGGCAAGATCATCCCCGAACTGGAGGGTAATCTCAACGGTATGGCTATGCGGGTTCCGGTCAAAGACGGATCCGTGGTAGATTTCGTCGCCGAGCTTGAAAAAGACGTAACGATAGAGGAAGTGAATGAAGCGATGAAAAAGGCCAGCCAGGGCGGATTAAAGGGGATCATGGAATACACTGAGGATCCCATTGTATCCATAGATATCGTGGGCAATCCTCATTCGTGTATATTCGATGCCCTCGCGACCATGGTCATAGGCAAGAACATGGTGAAGGTTATCGGCTGGTACGACAATGAATGGGGATATTCACACCGCGTTGTCGATCTGATTGAGCGTCTCGCTCAGTAGAGGTTCCGCACTGAAAGTGTTTTTCCGGAGGTGTAACATGAAGAAGACCATTGCAGATGTCCAGATTAAAGGGAAAAGGGTATTGATGCGCGCGGATTTTAACGTCCCCCTGGATGAAAAACGCAACATATCCGATGACAGCAGGATAGTCGCGGCCCTGCCTTCGGTAAAATATATTCTGGATAACGGCGGCAGGCTTATTCTTATGAGCCACCTCGGGCGTCCCAAAGGCGAGGTCAAAACTGAATTCGGCATGGGGCCGGTCGCTGAACGGCTTTCCAGTCTGCTTAAAAAGGACGTCAGAAAGATGGACGATTGCATAGGAGAGGATGTAGAGGAAGCCGTAAGCGGGATGAAAGAAGGGGATGCTGTACTCCTGGAGAATCTGAGGTTTCACGGGGAAGAGGAGAAGAACGACCCCGGTTTCGCGAAACAGCTCGCGTCCCTGGGCGACGTATTCGTGGAAGACGCGTTCGGCACCTGCCATCGCGCGCATGCTTCGACCGTGGGAGTTCCCGAGTACCTTCCCAGCGTGGCGGGTTTCCTTGTGCAGAAAGAGATCGAATATTTCGAAAAAGTCACGAAAGATCCCGACAAGCCGTTCTGTCTGATGCTCGGCGGGGCCAAGGTGGCGGGCAAGATTCCGGTTATAGAGAACATGCTGGAGAAGATCGATTTTCTTCTAATCGGCGGCGCTATGGCTTACACCTTCCTCAAGTCCAGGCTTAAGGGGATAGGCGCATCCAGGCTCGAGGAAGGAATGCTTGATACCGTAAATAAGATTTTCGAGATGGTCAGCACGAAGAAGGTAAGCATTTTTCTGCCCCGGGACCACATTATAGCGCGGGAGATCAGGGAGAATGCCGGCAGAAAGGTCGTAAAGGAGCATATCCCCGACGGCTGGATCGGCCTGGATATCGGACCCGAAACGATAAAGAATTACAAGTCTGTCCTGAAAGAGTCAAAGACGATCGTCTGGAACGGCCCCATGGGGGTGTTTGAGATGAAGCCGTTTTCAGCCGGCACGCGGGAGCTGGCGAAATTCATCTCGAAACTTGACGCGACCACGGTGATCGGCGGCGGAGATACTGCCGCGGCGGTCAACCGGCTGAAACTTGGCAGCAGGATGTCGCACATATCCACCGGAGGCGGGGCTTCCCTGGAGTATCTTGAGGGGAAGGAGCTTCCCGGGATCGCGGCACTGAATGATAAATAGACAAAAACAGGAGAATGGAATGAGAAGACCCATTATTGCCGGGAACTGGAAGATGTATAAGGATGTCAATCAGGCTATTGAATTGACAAACGATATAAAACGGTCCGTGTTTGACGTGGAAAACGTCGAGATCGTTATCTGCCCTCCCTTTGTCGATCTCAGCGATGTGGGAGAGATGCTCCTTGAAAGCAATGTAGCTCTTGGCGCCCAGAACTGTTACTGGGAAAGCGAAGGCGCGTTCACGGGAGAGATCTCCGTCCCCATGATCAAAAGCGCCGGATGCCGGCATGTGATCATAGGGCATTCAGAACGGCGGAAATATTTTGGGGAAACGAATGAAACGGTTAACCGGAGGATCAGGGCGGCGGCCGGCGGCGGCCTGGCACCCATAATGTGCGTGGGGGAGACTCTTGAAGAGAGGGAAGCCGGGAGAACCCTGGAAGTGGTCAGGACCCACGTGCTCGAAGGGCTGAAGGGGTTTGACGAGGTATTTCTGGAGCCGTTGATCATTGCCTATGAGCCGGTCTGGGCGATAGGAACGGGGAAGACCGCTACTCCGGCTCAGGCGCAGGAAGTGCACGCCATGATCAGGGGATTGCTCGAGGAATCATACTCGGGGTCCTTTTCCGGCAGCAGACGTATATTATACGGCGGCAGCGTCAACCCCGGCAATATCGGGGATATTATGAAAGAACAAGACATCGACGGCGGATTGATCGGCGGGGCGAGCTTGAAATCAGACAGTTTTATTGATATAATTAAGACTACATCACGGCTTTACGCGAAGAAAAAGGACTAAGACAGAATGTATATTTTACTGATAACCATTCATATTGTGGTATGTTTGATCTTGATTTCCACTATATTACTTCAGGCCGGCAGAGGCGGCGGCCTGACCGAGGCATTCGGCGGCGGCGGCAGCGATACGATACAATCGGTGCTGGGGACCCAGGCGCCTGTTATCCTTAAAAAAGCCACGACAATAAGCGCCATAGCCTTTCTGGTCACATCCCTGGTCCTGGGGATGGTTACCGCCAGGAGAGGCATGTCGCTTTTTGAACGGGTAAGGTTTCCCGCGTCTGCTGTTACGCCTCAGAAGGTGGTTGTTCCCGCAGCGGTACCAGGGGAACTTCCGGGAAAAGAAGCGGAGCCGGCTGCGGAACCTGCGCCTGCGGAAAAAGAAGCGGAGCAGGCTGTGGAACCTGCGTCAGAGCCGGTTATGGAACCCGCGCTTCCCGAAAAGAAAACGGAACCGGAACCGGCCGCGGAACCTGCCCCCTGGTCCGAACAGAGCCAGCCGGCGACGGAGAGCCAGTAAACTTTCAGGTGAGAACTTAACTCCAGGGAACCGGTGTCAAAAATAAAGAACCGTACAGGTGTTTTTAGAAGATCACTGTTCTTATTGAAGACAGTGATCTTTTTTTTGATCGTTTTCCATGCGGACAGGAGAGGATTTACGCAACAGGAGGCATGGGTATCCCGGGACGCGTATGTCAGCTCCGGTATCGGGGACGCAAGGGTATTGATCCCGTTCTTCGCGGACGACACGACCTCAAGCTCCATATGCGGACTTGTCTATAACGGGCTGACCAAGGTTGATAAAGACCTCAATATCGTGGGAGACCTGGCTGATCGGTGGGAAACAGGCGGCGGAGGGCTTTCTATAACCTTTTATCTGCGCAGGGACGTGCGATGGCATGACGGCATGCCGTTCACTGCCGAGGACGTCCGTTTTACTTTTGAGACCATACTTGACCCCGGGACAGGATGTCCGTATATCTCAAGTTACGCTGATATCGCGGATATCGAGATCATCGATCCCTATACGATACGGTTCTACTACTCCCGGCCGTATGCTCCCGCGCTGCTGAAATTCGGCATGGGTATTATCCCCGCGCATCTGTTCAGGGATATCGAAGATATCAGGATGTCCCTTTATGCCAGAGCGCCGGTCGGTACCGGGCCTTACAGGTTCTCGCGGTGGGAGAGCGGCCGGTATATCGTCCTGGAAGCCGATCCCGGATACTTTGAACACGTCCCGGGGATCAAACGCTACGTTTACAGGATCATCCCCGACCAGGCTGTGCAGTTTCTCGAACTTGTATCCGGCGGGATCGATTCAATGGAACTCAACCCCTATCAGTTTTTTTACCGCAGCGATACTCCCCGGTTCAAAACGAATATCAGCAAATACCGTTACCTGGCGCGTTCATATACCTATATCGGATATAACCTGAAAGACCCTTTATTCCGTGAGAAGAAGGCTCGGCAGGCATTGGCTTACGCGATTAACAGGAAAGAGATCATCGATGCCGTGCTCCTTGGCCTGGGTGAGCCGTGTACAGGTCCTTTTCTGAAGGGGACGCCGTATTATGATGAGGACGCCCCCGGATATGATTATGATCCGGGCAGAGCCGCGGAACTTTTGCGCGAAGCCGGGTGGGCGGATACCGACGCTGACGGAATACTGGAGAGAGGGGGCGAAGAGTTCCGTGTCAGGATCGCGACCAATCAGGGCAGCCAGGTCAGGGAAGAAGTCGCTGCGATAGTCCAGAACCAGTGGGCGGCGCTGGGCATAAAGGCGGAAATACAGGTCATAGCCTGGTCGGCGTTCCTGGACCAGTTCGTGAACAAAAAGAACTTTCAGGCCGTGATACTGGGATGGACGATCCCGGTCGATCCGGACGTGTATTCCGTCTGGCATACGGATTCCATGAAAGAAGGAGGGCTTAATTTTATTTCTTATTCGAACAAGCGTGTTGACAGGCTCATAGAGCGGGGCCGAAGAGAGTTAGATCCCGGAACAAGAGCCGCAATATACCGCCGGATACACCGGTGTATAGCCGGAGACACCCCTTATACTTTTCTGTTTTTTCCTTACGCTACTCCCGCGGTACAAAAACGCTTTAAAGGGATCGAGCCGGCGCCGGCAGGGATCGGGTACAATTTTATAGATTGGAATGTTCCGGAGAATGAGGTTAGATATAAGTTCTAGAGCATACGATTCTGAAGAAGATGTTCGGACGCCTGGTCAGGCTGTTTGGCTTATTCCTACCAGGAACGTCCGATTCCCTCCAGCGGGGAATCGGACTCAAAAAGGGGCCCGAAAATCCGCCTTCTTCCGGCAAACTGGTATACGGCTACGGTCGGGATATTTCTAGTTTACGATCCGGGATCGGGGTTCAGGTGACATAAAAAGGATAGGGGTTATGCTCAGATTTATAATTAAACGGTTACTGCTGATCATACCGATGCTGATAGGGATATCGTTTATCATGTTCGTGATAATGCATCTTGCGCCCGGAGACCCGGCAAGCATGAGATACGGCCTGAATCCCGAGGTTTCCGAAAGCGCGAGGGCTGATTTCAGCAGGATGTATGATCTGGATAAACCGGTCATGGTTCAATACGCCCTGTGGATGAAACGGTTCCTGTTTCTGGATTTCGGGAGGTCCCTGATAGACGACAGACGGGTCATTTCGAAGATATTGTCGCGCCTCCCGGCCACTATCCTTTTGCAGGCGGTCTCGCTTCTGGTCATTTTTTTCGTTGCTATCCCTATAGGGATCGTAAGCGCCATGAGGAGGAACTCCATCTTCGACCGGGTGATGACGATCCTGGTGTTTGCCGGTTACGCGATGCCGACATTCTGGCTGGCGCTTTTATTGATACTTGTGTTCGGGCTCAGGTTACAGTGGTTCCCGATCTCCGGCATGGGACCGTGGTATACCGCTTATCTGGACGGGTTCGCCAGGGCCAGGGACCTTATCTGGCATCTGGTCCTTCCGGTGGCGGCAACGGCGTTCGGGGCGCTGGCAGCTCTGTCACGTTATACAAGGTCGAGCATGATCGAGGCCATGGGGGAGAATTACGTTCTTACCGCCCGGGCCAAAGGGCTTCCCGAGAACCGCGTGATCATCGTTCATATACTGCGCAACGCGCTTCTGCCCATTGTGACGATCATGGGGCTGACCCTGCCGGGGCTGATCTCCGGAAGTTTTATCTTCGAGACCATATTTGCCTGGCCGGGCATGGGACGGCTTGGATACGAAGCGATCATGAATTATGATTATCCGGTGGTCATGGGCGTCGGGGTCATCGCCACGTTCCTGACGCTTCTTGGCATATTGTTGTCGGATATAATGTATGCTGTGGTGGACCCGCGGATAAGGTTCGAAGGGAAGAAGTGACTGCGCCGCGGGCTGCCGGCCGCGAACAAACTGTCGTTAATTGTTCGCGGCCGGCAGCCCGCGGCACAGTCACTTCTTCGAGATTTGGGGGATAGGATGAGGTGCGGATTAGGGGATACGAGTTTATGAACAAACGGATGATATTCGGCGTGACGATTATCGCGATAATGGCGCTTACGGCGGTCTTTGCCCCGTTCGTGGCAACGCATAACCCGTTGGCTATGGACCTTTCTTCCGAGGCAAGGCTGCAGGGGCCTTCCGCGGAACATTTTTTCGGCACGGATAACCTCGGGCGCGATGTATTCAGCCGGATGGTATACGGAGCGCGGATATCCCTGAGCGTCGGCTTTATAGCGGTTTTCATTTCTCTGGGCATAGGCGTTTTTTTGGGGGGCTTAAGCGGATATTACGGCGGATGGATAGACACGATTGTCATGCGGATCGTCGAGATCATGTATTGTTTCCCGACGTTTTTTCTGATAATGATGGTCATAACGTTCCTCGGCCCTAATATCGTGAACGTGATGATAGTTATCGGTCTGACAAGCTGGGCCGGACTTTGCCGCCTTGTCCGCGCGGAATTTCTGACACTCAGGGAAAGGGATTTTGTGTATTCGGCCCGGGTTCAGGGTGTTTCGGACATGCGCATCATATTCCGCCATATTCTGCCGAATGCCATGGCTCCTGTATATGTCAGCGCTACTCTCAGCGTGGGGAGCGCGATACTTGTGGAAAGCGCGCTGAGTTTTCTCGGGCTGGGAGTACAGATACCGACTCCGAGCTGGGGGAATATATTGACCGTCGGAAAGAACTATATTGATTATGCCTGGTGGCTTACGCTTTCCCCCGGGCTGGCCATACTTGTAACCGTTCTCAGTTTTAACCTGATAGGAGAGGGTTTGAGGGATGTCCTTGATCCGAAGCTCAGGGAAAGAAAATGACAAAAGAGAAGATTTTAGAAGTAAAGGATCTGACAGTAACCATTGATACCAGGCGCGTTATCGACAATGTGAGCTTTGACCTTTATCCCGGACAGGTTATGGCCCTGGTAGGGGAATCCGGAAGCGGGAAAACGCTGACAGCGCTGTCCATCCTCGATCTGCTTCCGGTAGGGGCTGTCCGCGAGAAGGGTGAGATAAGGTTCAGAGGGAAGAACATCTTTGAGCTTGCCCCCGAAGAGATAAGGAAGATAAGGGGCGACAGGATCGCGATGGTGTTTCAGGAACCGTTTACGGCCATGAACCCAGTCATGCGCGCCGGGGTTCAGATAACCGAAACCATAATCGCCCATAAGAGCTGTTCTGCGCCTCAGGCGTCCGGACGTCTGGAGGAACTGCTGGATATGGTGAAACTTTCGCGTGAAGCAGCGCGGCGTTATCCGCATGAACTTTCCGGCGGTATGAGGCAGAGGCTGATCCTGGCAATGGCGCTTGCCTGCGGTCCGGATGTGTTGATCCTTGATGAGCCGACCACGGCCCTGGACGTGTCTACCCAGAAACAGATACTGGACCTTATTAAACGGATCCAGGAAGAGGGTCAATACGCCGTCCTGTTCATTACACACGACTTTTCGGTAGTTAATACGATCGCTGACAAGGTATGTGTGATGAGACAGGGGCTTGTAATGGAAAGGGGAACCAGGGACGAAGTCCTGCGGTATCCGCGGCATCCGTATACGCGGCAGCTTATAGACTGCATACCGAGGCTCGGGGACAGGCGGCAGAGGCTGCCGGCACAGGACACGGCGCAGGAGTGAGGATAAGATATGGAAACAGTGATCGAAGCAGCGGATCTCAAAAAATATTTCCGGAAGAGCGGGTTTTCCCGGAAGGCGGGAGAGGCGGTAAAAGCCGTCGATGGCGTGTCTTTCACGGTTGCAAAGGGGAAGACATTCGGCCTGGTCGGTGAGTCCGGCTGCGGTAAATCGACCATAGCTAAATTGATCGTAGGCATACTCAGGCCGGATTCCGGCCGGATGGTTATCCGGGGGGACAGGGATATCGTGTTTCAGGATCCGTTCAGTTCGTTGAACCCGCGGATGACTGTCAGGGATATTATCGGAGAATCGCTGCTGATACGCGGTGTAGAAAAAAAAGAGATCGAATACAGGGTCAAAGAGGTTCTTTGTATGGTCAGGCTGAATGAACCCGGCTGCGGGAGCAAATACTGCCACCAGTTTTCCGGAGGTGAGCGTCAGCGGATCGCCATAGCCAGAGCGCTGGTGAGGCGGCCCGGCATACTTGTTCTTGATGAGCCTGTTTCCAGCCTGGATATCTCGATCCAGGCCGGCATATTGAATCTTTTGAAAGATCTGCAGGAGGAGCTCGGTCTTACGTATATTTTTATATCCCACGACCTCAGGGTAGTGGAATTCATGTCGGATTCCGTAGGTGTGATGAAAGACGGCAAGCTCGTGGAAACCGCTTCAAGCAGGGAAATATACTCCTCCCCAAAACATGAATACACCCGGCATCTCCTGAATTCCATACCCGTAATATAGGGGGCATGTCCCCCATATAAATAATTGATTTTAGAAGGAAAATTTGGTAAACTGGCTTCTCGGATTTCATGAAGCCGTAAGCTGTGGATTACGGAGAGGGAGCGCGGATGGGTTATACGATAAGTGAAAAAATACTGCTTGCGCATGCGCCGGGTATTAAAAAAATAAAACCCGGTGATTTTATAGAAGCAAAGGTCGATCTGTGCCTGGGGAACGATATTACAAGCCCCATAGCCATAAAGGAATTCCGCAAACTGGGCAGGAAAAAGGTCTTTAATCAGAAACGCGTTGTGCTTGTCCCTGACCATTTTCTTCCCGCCAAGGACATGAAAAGCGCCAACCAGGCGAATATCCTCAAAGAATTTGCCGGGGAATTCGGTATTGTCAATTATTTTGAACTGGGAAAAATGGGCGTAGAACATGTATTGCTTCCCGAGAGAGGGCTTATCATGCCGGGGGACTTGATGATCGGCGCGGATTCCCATACCTGTACTCACGGCGCGCTCGGGGCTTTTGCCACGGGAGTGGGGAGCACGGACCTGGCTTATGCCATGGCGTTCGGGGAATGCTGGTTAAAGGTCCCGGAGACCATTCAACTGCGTTTTACCGGCAAACTCAAAAAATGGGTGGGAGGTAAAGACCTTGTTCTTCACGCCATTTCGGATCTGGGGGTTTCCGGAGCTCTCTATAAAACCATTGAATTTACCGGTGAGACTATTGAGGCGCTTCCCATGGATGACAGGTTCTCCATGTGTAACATGGCTATCGAAGCGGGAGCAAAGAACGGCATAATCGTGCCGGATAAGACCACGGAGAAATACGTCAAGGCCGCTATCCGGAAATACAAGCCTGTCCGCAAAACGTACAGGCTGTTCCGCGGAGACAAAGACGCGGTATATAGCGATATCAGGGAATATAACGTTTCCGGGCTGGAACCGGTGGTAGCCGCGCCGCACCTGCCGTCGAACGGCAAGCCCGTCAGCGAGTTTCAGGACGTAAAGGTTGACCAGGTTGTTATTGGTTCGTGCACGAATGGAAGAATAAGCGACTTTGCGCAGGCTGCTGCGGTCCTTAAGAACAAGAAGGTCAATCCCCGGACCCGTCTTATAGTTATCCCGGCCACACAGGCTGTTTATCTGGAGGCGGTCAGGGAGGGTTACGCGGAGATATTTGTGCGCGCAGGAGGCGTTTTCTGCACTCCCACCTGCGGTCCCTGTCTGGGAGGGCACATGGGCATCCTGTCCGAGGGCGAAACCGCCGTTTCCACGACCAACAGGAACTTTGTCGGCCGTATGGGACATCCCAAGAGTTACGTTTATCTGTCAAATCCGGCGGTCGCGGCCGCAAGCGCGGTCAAAGGCGTAATCGCGCATCCGGCGGATATATGATCGCCGCGGACAGGAGAACGGACAGTTTTTAAACCGCAACCGGAAAAGGGGCATTATGATACTCAGAGGGAAGGTTCATAAATTCGGAGATAATGTAAACACGGATGAGATCATCCCGGCCCGTTATCTGAACGTGTCCGAGCCTGAGGAATTAGCGAAACATTGCATGGAAGACGCTGATCCTGATTTCGCCGGAAAGGTCAAAGAAGGGGATATCATAGTAGCCGGGGAGAATTTCGGGTGCGGGTCCAGCAGAGAACACGCCCCGGTTTCCATTAAAGCGGCGGGTGTCTCCTGTGTGATCGCTAAAAGTTTCGCCAGGATATTTTACCGTAACGCCATCAATATCGGGCTGCCGATCTTCACGGCCATGGAAGCCGCGGAGGTTCTGAAGCCGGACGACCGCGCAGAGGTCGATGTCGGCAGTGGGCAGATTTCGAAGGCAAAACGGAAAAAGACATACAGCGCTGAAGTTTTTCCGAAATTCATAAAAGAGATCATCAGGAGCGGCGGCCTCATGGCTTACGCGAAGAAGAAATAGAAGGTTCATCACTCGATAAAAGCGGAGGAATGGATGTACAAGATAGCAGTTATACCGGGAGACGGAACAGGCCCGGAAGTTGTGCGGGAAGGATTAAAGGTTCTGGACGCGGTAGCGGATAAGACGGGGATCGAATATGAAAAGATCATGTATGATCTTGGCGGCGAACGTTACAAGAAGACCGGGGAAGTTCTTCCCGACAGCGTCCTTGATGAGCTCAGGACAGTGGACGCCATATACCTTGGAGCGGTAGGCCATCCCGATGTCAAACCCGGCATCCTGGAAAAAGGCCTGCTGCTGAAGTTAAGATTCTCTCTTGAGCAGTACATAAACCTGCGGCCGGTGAAACTGTATCCGGGAGTATGGACCCCCATAAAGGACAAGGGGCCTGAAGATATTGATTTCGTTTTTGTCCGCGAGAACAACGAGGGCCTGTATGTGGGCGAAGGGGAGTTTATAGACAAGAATACACCGGAGGAGGTCGCGATACAGATATCCCGCAACACCCGCAGGGGCGTGGACCGTTGTCTCCGGTACGCGTTTGAGTACACAAAAAGACGCAATAAGCATAATAAGTTGACGCTGGTCGGGAAAACGAACGTTTTGACATATGCCTTTGATCTCTGGGAAAGGGCCTTCAATGAGATGTCAGGGGAGTATCCGTCCATTAAGACGGATTATGCCCATGTTGACGCGACATGTATGTGGATGCTCAAGAACCCGGAATGGTTCGACGTTCTCGTAACGGATAACATGTTCGGCGACATTGTAACGGATCTTGCCGCCATGATACAGGGGGGTATGGGCATAGCCGCTGGAGGGAATATAAATCCGGAAGGTGTTTCCATGTTCGAGCCTATTGGAGGGTCAGCACCAAAGTATACCGGCAGGAACGTTATTAATCCTCTTGCCGCGATATGCGCGGGTGCCATGATGCTGGAGGAGTTGGGCGAGCATAAAGCCGCTGATCTTATCGAGAAAGCGGTGATGGACGTTACCGCCGGCAAATTAAAAAGCCTCTCAGCCGGCAGGATGGGATACTCCACCACCGAGGTGGGCGATCTGGTGGTTGAGAGACTCGGGGAAAAGGCACAGTGAAGAAAAAAGAAAAATATAACGTCGCGATTATGGGCGCGACCGGCGCTGTCGGCGCGCAGTTTCTGAGCATACTTGAGGAAAGGGCTTTTCCCGTTGATGAGCTGCGCCTGCTTGCCAGCCAGCGGTCAAAGGGCAGAAAGATAGTCTTTCGGGGGAAAGAGCATGAAGTGCAGGTCCTTGATAAAGATTCCTTCGGAGGTATTGACATAGTGCTGGCGTCAGCCGGCGCGGCAAGGAGCAGGGAATTTTTGCCGTACGCGGTGCGTGCCGGCGCGGTCTGTATCGACAACTCCAGCGCGTTCCGCATGGAGAAAGAGGTCCCGCTTATCGTTCCTGAGGTTAACCTGCATGCCGCTCGAAGCCACAAAGGGATCATAGCCAATCCGAACTGTTCGACCATACAGATGGTTCTGCCGTTGTGTGCCATAAACAGGGCAGTGCGCATTAAAAGGGTAGTTGTGACAACTTTCCAGTCTGTCTCAGGAGCGGGCCAGCAGAATATACTTGAGATGGAAAGCCAGGTCGTCATGCTCAGTAAAAAGGAATCGCATTACGGTATAGGCGAACATACCGTGCCGGACGGCATGGTGAATAAATTTTCTCATCAGATCGCGTATAACGTGATCCCGCATATCGACGCGTTCGAGAAAGATTTTTATACCAGAGAAGAGATAAAGATGGTCAATGAGACCCGCAAGATACTGGGTCTCCCGGATCTGCCGGTCACGGCGACCTGTGTGCGGGTGCCCGTGTATTATGCTCATTCGGAGAGCGTGAATATCGAGACCGAAGAAAAGATCACCCGGGAAGAGGTTATAAGGCTTATGAAGGATTTTTCCGGCATTACCGTGATCGATGACCCAGCGGAAAATAAATATCCCATGCCCATCAATGCGGAAGGAAAAGACGACGTTTTCGTCGGCCGCATAAGAGAGGATAGATCCGCGGCAAACGGCATAAACATCTGGGTTATCTCGGACAATCTTCGAAAGGGCGCCGCTCTTAACGCGATCCAGATTGCGGAAAAGCTCATAGCCCGCTGAACATAACCCGGCGCCTATACCCCGAAATGCGGAACATCAAGCTCACCATATCCTATGACGGCACTGTTTACAAAGGCTGGCAGATACAGAAGAACGGCAGGACTGTCCAGGAAGAGGTAGAAAAGGCCATAGGCAAGGTCTTTAAAAAAAAACACCGCGTTCACGGGGCGAGCCGGACCGATGCGGGGGTGCACGCGAGGGCCCAGGTCGCGCATTTTAAAACATCGTCGGCTATACCAGTCGGGAAGATACCGCTGGCGCTTAACGCTGTCCTGCCGGAAGATGTGGCGGTAACCCGCGCGGAAGAAGCCCCGCCGGATTTTCATTCCCGGTTTGACTCCAGATCCAAACATTACACGTACTGCATACTCAATTCCACTGATAGAGATCCATTCAGAGAAAAATATTCCTGGCGCGTTCCATACAGGCTGGATGTCCCCCTGATGCGGAAAGAGGCCTGTTCCCTTACCGGCCGGCGTGACTTCAAGTCGTTCCAGGCCGCCGATAAAAGGGAAAGGACCTCTGTGCGAAAGGTCTTTTACATCGACATCAATAAAAGAAAATCTTTTCTTACGATAGACATCGAGGCGGACGGCTTTCTGTACAACATGGTCCGCAACATAGTGGGGACCCTGGTCGAAGTGGGCAGAGCATATTTCCCTCCCGGGAGCGTGCGGAAGATCCTGAAAAACAGGGACAGAACCACAGCCGGCCCCACCGCTCCGGCAAAAGGCCTGTTCCTTGTCGAAGTAAAGTATTAATTCCCAGACGCTTTACCCAACCCTTGGTAACATAAATACTTACAACCTAATTATGGGTTTGCCATATCTTTTGGATATCCATCTTCCTGCGAACTGTCTGTGATCAGACGCGACATAAGACTAAAAGACAGGCCTTTGACTATACCCATATTTACCCCATAAACACTTTAGCGATCAGCATTTATGTAAAGCGTCTGTTTTTTCTTGACAAGTATTAAAGCTTGTTGTATACTTGTTAAGAGTTGTTTAGAAGAGGAGATAGAACGGATGGGGAGGAAGTTCAGGTTCAGGTTTTGTGCTACGGTCTCGGACAGGGGGCAGATATTCATTCCGAAGACATTGCAGGATTATTTCGGGATAAGAAGCCGCGATAAAGTGGCTTTCATTGTCCAGGATGACGGCAGGGTTATATTCAGAAAGAAGAAGCCGGGCTTAAGCAGGGAGAAGATGGGGTTTTCCGGGTCGGATTGACAACCTGGAATATCAAGAAAGGAGAAATGAGATGGCTGCGAAATTGCATAGTCACAAGGTCGTGATCAACGACAGACGGAGGGAGAACAAGAGAACGAGTGATATACTGCGGAAAGGCACTCCCAAACGGGCGCTTCATCAGGTATTTAACGCATATTACAAAGACCAGCTCAGAGCCCTTTACCGGGCGGTATGCAGGGATAAATAAGGTGCAGGTCTTCTATTTTGTTAGCTTTTATTTTGGCTTGACAAAGCCGCGCAAATGTGCTAATTTTACAGAACGCTGTAAGGCCCTTGTTTTATCCGTAATGGGGATATAAGGCGTATATTAGCCGAAGGACATTCGGTGATAGCCTGTGGAGCTGTCAAGATTTTGGTTTTGTTCGAGAGGTCAGCGTGTTATGATGAAGACAAGGATGGTAAAAAGCGAAGAAGCCGGGCACGAGTGGTATGTGGTCGATATTGCGGATAAGGTCTTGGGCAGGGCGGCGACGGCAATAGCTACTTTGCTGAATGGGAAATATCGTTCGGATTTTACTCCTCATGTGGATAACGGTGCCGGAGTTATCGTGATAAACTGCGGCAGGGTAAAGGTCACCGGCAACAAGGAAAGCCAGAAGGTCTATAAGAGATTTTCCGGTTATCCCAGCGGCAAGAAAGAGACCGTTTACGACAAGATGTTTGAGAAAGACCCGGAATATGTTGTCCGGCATGCGGTCAGGGGGATGCTTCCCAAGAACAAGCTGGGTGCCCGCATGCTGAAGAGACTGAAGTTGTATACCGGAGACAAGCATTTTCAAGCCGCCCAGAAACCGCGCGAATATAAGTTGCAATAAAAGGATAAACGGGATATCAGATGAAAGAACCGATTGAATATGTAGCTGTGGGCAGACGTAAAGAATCTATTGCCAGGGTCAGGTTGCGTCCCGGAAGCGGCAAGATAAAGGTCAACAAAAGGACTTTTGAAGACTATTTTCGCAGGGAGACGCACAGGATCATTGTTTTGCAGCCTATGGAAGTTGCGGGAGTGATGAATAAATTTGATATTCTAGCTACCCTCTCCGGCGGCGGTACAAGCGGACAGGCCGGGGCTCTCAAGCACGGGATATCAAGAGCCCTGTTGAAATGTGACGAAAATCTGCGGCTTACCCTGAAGAAAGCCGGGTTTCTTACCCGTGATCCCAGAGCGAAGGAACGGAAAAAATACGGGCAGAAACGCGCCCGCAAGAGTTTCCAGTTCTCAAAGCGTTAATTGCAGCGGCAGGCATGGCATCTGCCCTGCCCGGGGCTGTTAGTTTTTCAAAGCGGATTACTTTTAAACAGTGATCCGCTTTTTTAATGTTCTAGAGGTTCTACCAGTTACACCTCCGGAGACTGTGTCATAACTGGAATGGGTAAGTAGCTATCTTCGTTCTTTGACATTATTGGTGCCGCATTTTGACAATAAAGCGCAAAATATGCTCAATATTGCTTCTGGCATACTAACTGT
>Ga0164318_10000019_pt1 | contig 73831 bp, 68 predicted proteins | sample GuaBasSedimGuay9_FD_113734 | JGI IMG/M metagenome (GOLD analysis project Ga0164318, IMG submission 113734) | Subseafloor sediment microbial communities from Guaymas Basin, Gulf of California, Mexico - Guay9, Core 4571-4, 0-3 cm | ecosystem: Environmental > Aquatic > Marine > Hydrothermal vents... | reverse complement strand
AGCACTTCTTTTCGCGTATCGTTGTTCATCAAGACAGCGCCGGAACCAGACCAACGGACTCAAGGGCAGAAAGGACATCATGCATCACAAGCGTATATAAAAACGATAACAAGCAATTCACATTGTCCAACGGCGGACGAGGGTTCCGTTCCTGGAAAATAAAATCTTTTTTCTGTGAAATAATCAAATGATCAAAAACATGAAAATAGCTGTGTGCCACGTCCCCTTCAAACCCTCGCAGTGAATTCAGGGATAAATCTGATTGAAGACGCTTTAAAGAGCCGCTAATTCGTTTGGATGCCCGGCGAACCTCATCTGTATTCAATTTTGACATGAAAACTAAAAACATTCACTTTTACCCTTGCCCCTTATTTCGTGCTTCTGCCGCGTCGGCCAGCCTGGCGTAGTCCCTGAGAGAGAAATTCTCCGCGCGTTTTGAGGCGTCCAGCCCGCAGCTTTCAAATGCCGCCAGCCATTCATCCCTGTTCATTGACTTGAACGTCCCGTCGGACAGAGGGTTGATGATCTTCTTCCGCCTCTGGGAAAACGCCTTGCGTATGATCCGGAACATAAGTTCCTTATCCCCGACCCGAACGCTCGGCGCGCGCAGTATCTCCAGTTCCAGCAGGCATGATTCCACCTGCGGCCGGGGGTAAAACGAGTTTTTCTTTATCCTGAAAAGTTTCTTCGGCCCGGTATAGAACTGGGTGAAGCAGCTGATGGAGCCGTATTGCTTTGATCCGGGCGGAGAAACAAGCCGGTCAGCCAGTTCTTCCTGGATCACGAGATAAACAGCGTCTATGCACTGCCTCTGCTCGACCATCATCACAATGACCGGCGTGGAAATGCAATACGGGATATTTCCGAAAACGGTGAGATGCCTCTGCTCGCCTGTCAGGGCGCGCAGATCCAGCTCAAGTATGTCGGCACAGGTAAAAGTAATATTCTCCTTTTGCCTGAAAACCGGATCCATGATCCCGCAGATCCTGCTGTCCTTCTCTACGGCGAACAGTTTTCCGCACCTCTCGGCCAGGTCAAAGGACATTACGCCGAACCCCGCGCCTATCTCGACAACGGTGCGGTCGGCTGCCGGAGGAAGCGCGTCCAGGATATTATTTTTTACGTTTTTGTCGATCAGGAAATTCTGGCCGAGTCTTTTTTTCGGCCGGAACCCGTGTTCCCGCCATATCTGTCTGAGCTGCTTAAGGTCCATATACGACTCACGCCTGCGTAGCGGCCCGGACCGCCACTTCTATGGCCCGCTCCATGGACCCGGGGTCGGCGATCCCTTTTCCGGCTATATCAAAAGCTGTCCCATGGCCCGGGGATGTCCTCACGTACCCCAGCCCCAGCGTCATGTTGACACCGCGGTTAAAATCCACCATCTTGAAAGGGGCAAGGCACTGGTCATGATACATGGAAACGACAATGTCTATTTCCTTTTTCATCGCCTTGTAAAAAATAACATCCGCTGATATGGGGCCTTTAATACCGCCGCAGGAATCCCTTGCCTTCTCGATAGCAGGAACAATGATATCGATCTCTTCCCGCCCTATGCTGCCGCCCTCACCGCAATGGGGATTTAAGGCGCATACGCCTATAATGGCATCCTTTTTGCCGCATATAAGCAGACGGTTCTCACTGACCTGAACCAGGGTCTCCGCGAGCAGGTCCGCGGTCAAACGCGAGGCAACGTCCTTTAAAGGAATGTGCCGCGTGACCGGGACAACACACAGGGTTTCTCCGATCATAACCATGGTTACCGGTTTCGCGGGGCCAGCCTCATGAAGATATTCCGTATGACCGGTGAATCCCGGACAAATACGCGCGATCCCCTCCTTGCTTACCGGAGCGGTCACCATCGCTCCCGGCATATCCTCCGGGGGATGACGCATTAAACCGACAGCAGCGGCCAGGCATTCAAGCGCTTTGCCTGAACCTTCATCCGTGGGCCTGCCGGGTTTGACATCCTTCAAAGAAGGCCCCGGATCTACTATATGGATAATCCCTCCTTCCGGAGAGATTTCGGAATTTATCCTCTTCAAAGACCGGGAGTCCGCTTTCCTGAGCGGATGTACCTTGAATTTACCGGCATATGCCGGCCTGGATGCCCGCTCCATTACGCCCGTATCGGCCACGATGACAAAAACGGCAAGCCCATTCACTGCCGGGCTTGCCACTGATTTCATGATCACTTCCGGGCCTATCCCGGAAGGATCCCCCATGGTTATGAATACCCTGGGTTTATTTCTGGGATATATACGCATTCTTTCTTTTCTGTTCAAGCCACTTTTCCATATTCTCCTCGAACTTCCTCGCATACAACTGTTCTCTCAAAAAATCACTGACCTCTTTAAGCTCGAGAGCCCGCGGTTCTACTATATCCTCGACCATAAACACATGATAACCTATGTGCGTCCCGACTATATCCGAGATCTCCCCTTTTTTCAACGCAAAAATAACCTTGTCTATCTCTTCCAGTGTCTGTCCCGGGGAAACATACCCCATATCCCCGCCGTTCTTCGCGTACGGTCCTTCCGAACGCTCGATCGCCATAGCGGCAAAATCACCGCCCTGCCTCAGTTCCGAGATTATCTCTTCCATCTTTTTCAGGGCTTCATCTTCTCCGGAACCGGCAGACTTGCGTATCATAATACCTCTCACCCGGACTTTGGGGGGGGACACGAACTTTTCCTTGTTTTTGTCGTAAAGATCCATTATTTCCCCGGGCGTGACAACGATCCGGGACGTCACTTCCTTCTCGACGAACTTCTGAGCCAGCATCTGCTCCCGCATCTCCCGTTCGAATTCGGTTAAGTTGGTGCCTTTCGCGCTAAGGGCCTGCAAAAAATCCTCTTCGGAAGTATAATACGCCTTTATCTTCTCTATCCTGTTCTTGAGTTCCTCCTCGTCAATCTCTATTTCCTGCTCTTTAGCCAGGCTTATGATGAGTTTGGAATTTACAAGCTGTTCCAGAAGGCTTTCCTTCGCCTCTTTCAGCCGGTTCTCCATATCTTCGCCTTTGAACTTAGCCTCGTAATTTTTCCTTATCGGGAAAAACGCTTTGTCAAACTCACGCTGGGTCACAACCTCATTATTGACCACCACCAGCACCTTGTCTATGATCTCCGCATACGCGGCAATCCCCGCGAAAAACAGGCAAAAAGATAATATCACGTACAGAAAAACTCTAAGCCCCTTTTGAAAAACCATTTATTCCCCCTTGTTGTACCAGCGCCTCGTTAACCGTCGCTTCCGACCCCCATCGGGACTAGTTTCCGGACTCCTGCATGGATAGTGCATCTTCATCTATCTCAACGGTAGTGCTTTGCCGCAGTCTCTCAAGCAGTTCATTAAAAAGCTTCTGCCGTTTTATCGTGCGCAGATGAGACTTTATGCTGTCAGTGACCTGTTCGAGAGGCCTTATCTGCGGGTTTCTCCGGTCTGTCAGCTTTATTATGTGATAACCCAGCTTTGTTTTAACAACGCCGCTTATCTCGCCTATATCAAGCCGCGCGCACGCGTCCTCAAATTCCGGCATTAACTGCCCCCTCGGGAAATATCCTATGTCCCCGGCCTGCTGAGCAGTAGGGTCAACGGATTTCGCCCTTGCCATGTCCTCAAAACACGCTCCCCCGGCAAGTTCTTCCAGGATGTTCTCAGCCTCCTCCTTTGATGGGAGCAGTATGTGGGATACCCTCATGACCTCGGGGCTCATATATTTATTTCTGTTACTGTTATAAAAATCCCTGATATCCTCTTCCGTAACGTTTATAACGTCATCAACCTCATCCTTCAACATCCTCGCGATCAGGATCTTTTTTTTCGCTTCCTCGATTACCTTCTGGACATCTTTATCCTTGTGTATGTTCTTGCGGACAGCTTCCTGGTAAAGCAGTGTGTCGTTGACCAGTCCCTGAAGGTACTCCCCTTTCCGTTTTCTGACAATATCGCGGTACCGGGCCGGCAGATTGGCTATCCGTTCATTAAAATCCGAGACGGTTATTTTCGTATCGCCGATCGTGGCCAGGACAGCTCCTCTCTGCGGCGCTCTCCCGCAGCCGGAAACTGCCAGAAATATACATGCCGCCAGAATACCGGCGAAGAATCCGTCTCTGCCTTTTTTTTTCATAATAATATGCCGTTGATAAACCAGCTCAGGAATATGATACCAGAATAGCCCCCCGCCTTCAAGGGGTTTCATCATGCCGTAACCAGTCTGTTGATCTCCAGCTTGAGCAGACGGCAGTAAAGGTCAAAACCCACCTGGTCGATGAATCCGCTCTGCTCTACCCCTAATATATTACCGGCTCCTCTCATCTCGAGGTCCCGCATCGCGACCTTGTAACCGGATCCCAGTTCCTGATATTTCTTTATGGCGCTGAGCCTCTGCCGGACTTCATGTGTAAGGGCAGAAAAGTCCCGGACCATCAGATACGCGGAAGCTTTTCGGTCGAACCTGCCTATCCGCCCTCTCAGCTGGTAAAGATCGGCAAGCCCGAATCTGTCCGCGTCATTGACGATCATGGTATTGGCGTTCGGGATATCTATCCCGGATTCGATAATCGTGGTGCATACCAGGATATCCACCTCTCCTCTGATAAATTTGAGCATTGTCCCCTCAAGCATCTTCGAACTCATCTGCCCGTGCGCTACCATGAGCCTCGCCCCGGGCGCAAGCCTGCTGACATCAGCGGCCGCCCTGTCAATGCTTTCCACCCTGTTATGGACATAATAAACCTGCCCTCCCCTGGCCAGTTCCTTCTTTATAGCCCCGCGTATGCACCTTTTGTCATATTCGACAACCTCCGTATGAACGGGGGATCTTTCCAAAGGGGGAGTTTCTATCATCGATATGTCCTTACCTCCCATAAGGGACAGGTACAACGTTCTGGGGAGCGGGGTAGCTGTAAGCGTAAGGACGTCCACGTTCACGCGCATCCTTTTGATCTTATCCTTGTGCCTGACCCCAAACCGCTGTTCCTCGTCGATAATAAGAAGCCCCAGGTTCTTGAACCTGATATCATCGGAAAGCAGTCTGTGCGTGCCGACCACTATATCCACCTTCCCTTCAGCCAGCCCGGCCAGAATGCTCTGCTGCTGGGCCCGCGTCCGGAATCGGTTCAGCATCTGAATATTCACGGGAAAATCTTTCAATCTTTTCGTGAACGTGTTGGTGTGCTGCTCCGCCAGGATCGTAGTCGGCACGAGGAAAACCACCTGCCTGTTATCCATTACAGCTTTGAAGGCGGCTCTCAGCGCCACTTCTGTTTTGCCGTATCCGACGTCACCGCATAGAAGCCGGTCCATCGGACGCGCGCATTCCATGTCCTGTTTGACTTCCCGGGTTGCCTTTAACTGGTCAGGTGTCTCGCGGTACGGGAACGCCTCTTCGACATCCCTTTGCCAGTCGGTATCCCCGCTGAAAATAAAACCGGCAGTGCATTCCCTTCTGGCCTGGAGGTTCAAAAAATCCTTTGCTGTCCGGGCGGCTCCTTTCGAAGCGTCTCTCTTGGCAGCCTCCCACCTTTTACCTCTAAGCCTGTTCAGCTGCGGCGGTTTCCTGTGGAATGATATGTATCGCTGAAGTTTGTGAAGGTCCTTATTCTCCACATAGAGTTTATCTCCGTCCTTATATTCGAGCACGAAATAATCCTTGAAATTGCCGGACGGACGCATACGCTGCATACCCCGGTATTTCCCGATACCATAATCAAGATGGACCACATAATCTCCCGGTTCGATGTCCACAAAAGAATCGATAGGCTGTTCCCCCATCGCTATGGGGCGCTTCTTAAGGCCGGTCCGTCTTAATATGCTGACTGGAAGGATAATGACCCCCCTGTGGCCGGTAATGTTCTTGAAAGACATTAAGTCAACGCTCTCTATCGACCGCACTTTACCCCCGGAAAGGTCTATCCGCACGGGATACTCAAAAGTCACGGGATAGATGATGAAGATCTCGCCTACCAGGCTGTAATCCCCCTCGCTGGAAACCTTGCGGCACCGGAGGTAGCCGTACTTATCCAGCGCCTGCACCACCACGGCCGGGTCCGCCGTCTCATTGATATAAAGCTTAAGAGAATCAAACATGAGTCTGTGTAAAAATTCCGCTAAGACAAGACGCTTACTCCGGGTCAGGCTGTTTTGAAGCGTTCTGGACAGGGCATAGGCTGCCTGAGCGCGTATGATAAGAATGCTTCAAAACAGCCACTCGCCGATTGAGTCGGCATTTACATTTTTTCGGGCAAAGTGATGTTTAAAAGCCCTAAACCGTTCGCCAGGACGATGCGAACGCACTCGACAAGGAATAATCTGGCCTTTGAGAGCGCGGCATCATCTGAAATTACCCGGCATTCGGTATAAAAGGAATGAAAAGAACGGGCCAGCTCGTTGAGATAGGCTATCAGCCGGTTCGGTTCCAGCGTATCCGCACCCGACTTGACCGCAAAAGGAAATTCACTCAACTTTCGCATGAGCTGCTTCTCCTCCTTCGCTGTCAGTAACTCCAGCTGTATTCTGCGGAAAAACAGACGGATCCGGTGCCCGCGGCTGTACTTTTTGATGCTGCATATCCTTGCATGAGCGTACTGGATATAAAAAACGGGGTTATCCGCCGATTCTTTCTTCGCCAGTTCGATATCGAAATCAAGGTGGCTGTCCAGGCGCCTTGAGAGGAAAAAGAACCGCGTCACATCCTTGCCTATCTCATCGATAACCTCCCGCAGGCTTATAAACTCCCCCCTGCGCGTGGACATGGACACCGCCTGCCCGCCTCTCAGAAGGGTCACCAGCTGGACTATCAATATATCAAGGGACCCCGCCTCATGCCCCAGTGCCTGGACAGCGGACTTCATCCTTTTGATGTAACCGTGATGATCGGGGCCCAGGAGGTCTATCAGTCTCGAATACCCCCTCTGATACTTGTCATGGTGGTACGCTATATCAGGCGCCAGGTAAGTATAGGAACCGTCGCTCTTCATGACGACCCTGTCCTTATCGTCGCCGAACCGTGTTGAAGCGAACCATCTCGCTCCCTCATGCTCGTAAACGTAACCGTCTTTTTCCAGCAGTTCAAGGACTTTTTTCACTTCCTCCCGTTTTTCTATACCCCCCTGGGATGTCCATGTATCGAATACTACCCCAAAATCCGCCAGATCCCTCTTTATAAGCCGCATTATGTACCCAACGGCATGATCCTGGAAAAACCTGCAGGCCGCTGAACCCGTGCCTGCATGCGGGGAATCCGCGAGCAGGCTTCCGCCCTTTCTGGATCTTATCTCTTCAGCGATGTCCTTGATATAACTGCCCATATACCCCTGTTCCGGCATTGGGTCATTCCTCCCGAAAAGATTACGGTACCTTACCTCCACCGACTCCCCCAGAAGGCTGATCTGCCGGCCGACATCGTTAAGATAATATTCATTGGTCACATGGTAGCCGTTAAAGCGCAGGATACGCGAAAGTGTGTCGCCGATGGCCGCCTGTCTGCCGTGCGCGATCGTCAGTGGACCGGTTGGATTCGCACTGACAAACTCCAGATTCACGTGCCTGTGGCGGCCTTCATCGGATCTTCCGAAATGGCTCTTTTGATCATGGATATTTATAAGCAGCTGGCGGTAATATTCATCGGAAAACCGGAAATTTATAAATCCGCCTTTCAATTCAATATCGCCGAGGAATACGGAAAGGCCCGTTTTTTTCAGCAGATCACGGAAAATCGCTATGATGCCTTCTCCCAGCACGGCCGGAGAAGAACGGACAGCCGCCGCCAGACGCATCACTATGTTCGAACTCATGTCTCCGTGCCTGCTGTCACGCGTCACCTGCAGGGCCACCTCTGTGTGTTCCGGAAAAGATACATCGGACAGGTTTTCTTGAAAATATTTCTTGCAGGCTTTGGAGAGGATTCCTGTTATTTTTTCCGAGACGTTTTTGCCAAGCATTTGTTGTCGAACCGTTCTATCGGAGCCTCGGACCACAGCTGTTCCAGCCCGTAAAACTCCCTGATCTCCTTATAAAAGACATGAACCACAACATCTTCGTAATCCAGCAGGACCCAGTATGGATTCTGTTTTCCCTCTACGTGCAAAGCTGAAATGCGTTCCTTCGACAGGTTTTTCTGTATTGTCTGGGAAATGGCATTGATCCTTCGGTACGAGCTTGCAGTGATCAGGACAAACCAGTCGAACATCGTCGAGATGTTCCTCATATCCATCAGGACGATATCCTCTCCCTTTTTCTCCGCCGCAAGCTGTGCTATTGATTTTGCTTTATCCAGGGCTGTTACTTTTTTCACTGATTAACCGCGTTGTACCGAAAATATACTCCTGAAACAGAAAAGGACCGGGCCTGTTTCAGATCTTTCGTAACAGAATATTACAAGGCCCGGCAATAATCACTTGCCCAGTATCCTGTACATGCCTGTCCCGCAATCCGGGCAGACGCCTTTCATCGCTTTCCGGCCGTTCTTCATCGTGACTTCTTTGGCGTCCTTCATCTCTTTTTTCGCCTTACACTTTACGCAATAGCCTTCTGCCATAGCTAACACCTCCTTAGAATTCCCCAAAATATAATAATGGCTTAAGTTTATCATACCGGAACTAAAAGTCAAGAAAATATCCGGCTACGGGTTCAGCTTCCGTAGCTTCCGATCCCGCATCGGAACCAGTTTCCGATGCGGGATCGGAAATATAGATCATTCCCTGTATAATCCCTTATTTCGGATATAGCGAACCACGGCAGAGGGGACCAGATAATCTATGGGTTGGCGCCTGCGGATCCTGTCCCTTATAACGCTGGAAGATATGTCCATGCCGGGGATGACAATGCGCCGGACATCCTGTTCATAAGGGCTGTTCTGTCCCCAGCCTGGGCGGGTGGCAATAACGAAATGGGTAAGACGCAGAATTTCGTCCACATCTTTCCATGTGGAAAGGCTTTCCGCGGAATCGGCGCCGGCCAGAAAAAAAAGTCCGTCATCCCCGCTGAACTTCTGTCTGAAATGTCTTATCGTGTCAATCGAATATGACTTCCCGCCCCGGTCTATCTCGTACGTGGATATCTCAAACCTCTCATCCCCTTCCAGGGCACAGCGGAGCATGTTCAGCCGGTCCGCGGCTGAAGCGCCTCCTTCCATATCTTTGTGAGGCGGCACATATGCGGGGATAAAAATAACCTTATCCAGGGCCAGCGAGTGCCAGCACTCCTGTGCCAGGACAAGGTGCCCGGTATGTACCGGGTCAAATGTGCCTCCGAATAATCCGATCTTCATTAAAGCTAAGTACGGACCTGTCCGCTGCCATGAATCACGTATTTGTAGGTGGTCAACTCCTCCAGGCCCATTGGCCCGCGGGCATGGAGTTTGTCCGTTGATATCCCTATCTCCGCGCCTTTACCGAACTCTCCGCCGTCAGTAAACCGGGGAGAAGCGTTTATGTAAACAGCCGCGGAATCGACCCTTTGGGTGAATTCTATACCGTTTGCACGGTTCTCCGTCACGATCGCGTCTGAATGGTTTGACCCGAACTTCGCGATATGCGCTACAGCTTCTTCCAGCGACCGGACCACGCGGATATTCAGGACAAGATCCAGCCATTCCGTGGCAAAATCCTTTTCTCCGGCTACATCCACCTCATCGCCGAGGATATGCCTGGTCTCCGGGCATCCTTTCAGCGTTACGCCTTTTCCCCGCAATCTTGCGGCGATACGTGGAAGGAACTCCTCCGCTATGGCTTCGTGGACAAGCATGGTCTCCATCGCATTGCAGACACCCGGCCTCTGCACCTTCGCGTTAAAACATATATCCTCCGCCATGCCCATATCAGCTTCGGCATCGACATACACATGGCAGATACCTTTGTAATGTTTTATGACCGGCACCCTGCTCCTGGCAGCAACCTCCCTGATCAATGATTCCCCTCCCCGGGGCATAATAAGATCGATCCCTTCTGACGCTTCAAGCATCGCATCTACAAGTTCTCTCGATGTGTCCTTGATCAGGATAAACGCGTCTTTATCCATCCCCTGCGCCCCGGCGGCATTTTTTGCCGCTTCATAAATAGCTTTGTTCGAATTTATCGCGTCCGACCCCCCGCGGAGAATAAGAGCATTTCCTGATTTAAAGCACAAAGAGATGCAATCCGCCGTCACGTTAGGCCGCGATTCATAGATTATCCCTATAACGCCTATGGGCACCCGGACCTTCTCAATTATGAGGCCGTTCGGCCGCGTTCTCTTTTCAAGGACGTCGCCCACCGGATCCTTGAGCCCGGCTACCGTGCGCATCATAGCACACATCCCGTCTATTCTCCGGCCGTCCAGTTTCAAACGATCGACGAACGCTCTGCCTTTACCTTTTTTCTCCGCGTTCGCCACGTCAAGCTCATTCGCCGCTTCGATGCTGCCTCTGGCTCTATCCAGGCCTTCCGCCATTGCCAGCAGGATCCCGTTCTTTTTATCCGAGGGCATAACACTTAAAACAGCCGCTGCTTCCCTTGCCCTGCCGGTGATCTCTCTTATGACAGCGCTACTATCCATATCCGTTTGCCTCTCTTACCTCACTTGATAATAACAAGATTGTCCCTGTGTATCACTTCGTCGTAATCCTTATATCCGAGTTCGCCCTCGATCCTGTCAGACCTTTTCCCTTTGATCTTTTCTATCTCCTCTGATGAGTAATTCGACAATCCACGGGCTATGACCCTCTCATCCTTATTTACGACATCCACGACATCGCCGTCGGAAAAGGCGCCGGTCGTTCCCAGAATTCCGCCCGGCAGAAGGCTTTTATTCCGGTCCACAAGGGCTTTTTCAGCGCCTTCGTCGATCTTAACGGCGCCTCTCGGTTTCAGGCTAAAGGCGATCCACCGTTTACGTGCCGCGAGTGTCCTTTCAGAAGCTTCAAACCTCGTCCCTGTCTGCCTGCCGTCGATTATATCCGTTATCACGTTCCCGCGCCTGCCGGGTGCTATGACACATGTTATTCCCGCTTTTGCGGCGTTCCTCACGGCTTCAAGCTTTGTCGCCATGCCGCCTGTGCTCTCATCGCTCCCCTTCCCCCTGCAGAGCGCTTTCAGGGCTCCCACAGCCGCCGTGGTCTCTCCAACATGTTCGATCAATCTTGAATTTTCGTCGTAAAGCCCTTCGACATCGGTAAGGATGATCAGCATATCTGAATCGGTGAGGTCCGCCACAAGGCTGGAAAGCCGGTCGTTATCTCCGCATTTTATCTCTTCCGTGGAAACGGAATCATTCTCATTCACGACCGGGACAGCTTTATACTTTAAAAGCGTGTTGATAGTGTACCTGATGTTCAAAAAACGCCTGCGGTCGTTAAAATCCTCCTGTGTGAGCAGTATCTGCCCGGCAGTGTATCCTTTTCTGTTGAAACACTCGTTGTAAATGTCCATGAGATGGTTCTGCCCGACGCTGGCGACGGCCTGCTGTTCTGAAAGGGACCTGCGCTTTTTGTCAAGTTTCAGGAGCCCGAGGCCGGCTCCTATGGCCCCGGAAGAAACGACAATGACCTCAAGCCCCCTGCCCATAAGGCCCGCTATCTGATCCGCGAGGCTTTTAATGACGTTCCGGTCTATCCTGTTCCGCTGGTCCGTAAGGACCCTCGTCCCGACCTTGACCGTTATTCTCTTCAGCTTGCTTCCTGACATCCTCTATCTCTCCGTAAATGGCCCCGACCAGTTCCGCCAGCCCTTTGCCGTTTAAAGCGGAAATAGGCCAGACTGTTTTTTCAATAATGCGGGTAAACTTTTTCAGCCCTTCGGCCGCGCCGGGCATGTCCATCTTATTCGCGGCTATAACGCGGGGTTTGCCGGATACATCCCCGCCGTACAGCTCAAGTTCCTTCTCCAGTTTAAAATAATTCTCCGCCGGATCCGAACCGTCCACAGGAACAATATCAACGACGTGCACAAGAACAGTAGTCCTTTCGATGTGGCGGAGAAATCTGTCTCCCAGACCGCGTCCGGCATGCGCCCCCTCTATAAGCCCGGGCATATCTGCCACGACAAAAGTTTCATCATAAAATTTGACCACCCCCAGCATGGGGGCCCTGGTAGTAAAAGGATACGGCGCGATCTTGGAATGGGCCTTGGATATGCGCGAGACCAGCGTGGATTTTCCGGCATTCGGGAAACCGACTATTCCCGCATCCGCCATAAGCTTCAATTCGAGGAGCAATACTTTGGATTCACCCATTTCCCCGGGCGTGGCTATCCGCAACTTGGCATTACCCTTGCCACCGGCGCCGCCTTTTGCCACTAAAACCCGCTCGCCCGGGCGCGCAAGATCCCTGACAACAAGATTATTCTCCGCATCCCTGATAATGGTCCCTACCGGAACTTTCGCGAGATGATCCTTTCCTCTTTTGCCGAATTTCTTATTGGATCCCCCATGCCTGCCGTTGCCGGCACGGTGATGCGGGTTGTATCTAAAATCCAGAAGGGTATGCAGGTTAGAGTTGCTTTCGATGATCACGCCGCCGCCGTCACCGCCGTCACCGCCGTCAGGAACCCCTTTCCGGTGGAAAAGATCCTTATGCAGACTCTGGCACCCATTTCCGCCGCTACCGCCGGAGACGTAAATCTTCGCATGGTCGATTAACATCTCATTCGGAAATAATGCTCACAACACGCCTGCCGGAAAACGAAACAACACCGTTGCATTTGGCAAAAAGCGTATCGTCTTTTCCGAGGCCGACGTTTAGACCCGGTCTATAGCGAGTCCCTCTCTGTCTGACAAGTATAGATCCAGCGGTCACAGTCTGGCCGCCGGATCTCTTGACACCGAGTCTTTGTGAGTTGGATTCTCGTCCGTTACGCGAAGAACCCTGTCCTTTTTTATGTGCCATTGCCGTCTCCCTGGTTTTGTATATGGCGGTCTACCGGGAATCAGACCCCTATGGGGTCTGGCCCCACTTTTCGTTAAGCAAAATGTATATCTTTGACTTTGAGCTCCGTCAGATCCTGCCTGTGCCCTTTTTTTGACTGGGAACTCTTTCTGTCCCGGTATTTAAACACGATAAGTTTCTTTGCACGTTTATTTCCGATTATGTCGCATTCAACATAAGCGCCTTTCACATAAGGATCACCGATAAAATATGATTGCCCTTTCTTCCCGAACAGCACCTTCTCGATCTTCAGTGTCTCGGATTTAAGGTCTTTCATACGATTGACCTCGATCCTATCATCCTTTTCCACGCGAACCTGCGCTCCCATAAGTTCGATCACCGCATACATCGTTATTCTCCTTTGTCCTGTCTCTGTCTTGCTATTATGCCTGTAATACTCCCGCAGACTGGGGTAAATCTGTAATTCCGATCCCGTATCGGAACTGGATCCCGATGCGGGATCGGAATTGGGCGTTCCAAAGTGTAACAGGTTATGTGACAAAAGTTTACATCAAAAACCGGGCCCGTATCCCGGTAAATGTCTCATAATATTATCAAATAGGGGTATTATTGTCAAGATGATTTGGAGAAAACGGATCAGCGGTTCCAGCTGACCAGCTCGAACAGGTCTTCACCGTTTTCGCCCATCATATCACTCGGGGTGATATGTATGTAATTGTATAAGATGCTCGTGATAACATTCCACATAAGTATATCTTCCCTTGCCAGCATAATTCCGTTGATGTCTATTTTGGCAAAAACCTGAAGCGATTTTATATCCTCTGCCGCGTATACAAGGGCTTCCTGCGTGTAGAGCCGTCCGAAAACACGGATATCCCCATCCTTTGCCATGATGACGTTTCTGTTCCCGGCCTTGTTCTGCGTCAATGTCCCTCTTACAAAGATCTCGTCGGCGATAATCCCGCCGTTCAAAGTGCATGGGCCAAAAAAAGTCGCGTCCCCGTCAACATAGACTATGCCGTTCGCCGGGGAAAGGGTCTCGGAATTAAACACCTGGTCCGAGCTGTAATAGTCGCCTGAGGCAGTGGCTGCCGCCTGATAGCTCGCGTAATCAAATGTCGGGAAGGTTATCCTGTCCCGGCCTTCATAAACTGTAGCGGTATCATTCGCGTCCCCATTGATCACAACGTGATTGTCCCACCAGTCCCATGAGCCCTGGTTATATCTTGTCCCCTCCTTGACAATGCCTGTCGCGGAAACATCTCCTGTAATGGTAAGCCATGAAAACACAGGACCTGACTTAAGGTAAACGTTATTATTGGCATGTATGTCCCCGGTAATGGCCGCGTCAGCTACCAGCGCGTTTATCTTTATGTCACCTCCGGCTCCGGAAAAATAATTCAACGCTGTAGGCGTATTATCGGCTAATTCGGCCGACGCGGTTTCGGAACCCCCTGAAACCGTTCCTACCGCAGTGACAAGATGCCTGCTGCCAACCGTAGAATAGGTGACGTTGTAGGAGCCCGTATCCAGATTGCCCGTAAAATTCGCTCTGGAAGCGAAATCTCCGCTCTGGATGATACTGGCAAGCGCGTGGTTTATCCCGGCTTCAGCCAGAAAACGCGCCTGCTCTTTTTCCTGGATCCTCTCGATAAGCCTTACATCCCGCTGTATCATTGTCGATAAGGAGACCGTGCCAAGAACCATAAGCGCGGTAAATGACATCACAAGAACCAGGATCATTCCCTTCTGGCTTTTCGCGGCGGACTTCGGTCCGTTATGTCTTCCGGTTATGTTATCCATCGCTCTATTTCCCCGTATTTCTCGGCTGCACCTCCACAAAATTCTCCACTTCAACGGTCCTGCCCTGTATTTCCTTTGACAATTTTATATGCACGCTGAGGATCTTCATAAGTTCCACCCCGTCTACTATAATCTTTGCCTGGCCGTAGTCGTTCTTCTTCGCGATATTACCGGTAAGAGTGCAGATACGCTCAGCGCCGGGCCAGTCTATCTCAACGTCATCTATCCAGGGAGAGGAAACCCCGGTGACATGAGGATCCCCGGCGCTGTCGACCGGAAAATCATAGGGTTTGCCAGGATCGGCTGTCTGGGCGGTAATATAGTCCGCATAGCCAAGCGTTGAAATAGAAGTCTCCCAGAAAGGTTCGGCTGACAGCTCAGCCAGGAACTGGACATACCTGCCGCTGCCGATACCCAGCGCGTGAGGGTTAGCGCCGGAACCGGCTATCAGGTCCCAGGTTGTCGCACCGGTCATGTATTCGTTTGCGCAGGAGCGCGCTTTGAGTAATATACTGGTCCCTGCCGGACGGTTTTCCGACCATTCGGCCTGATTGTAGACAGGCACACCCAGAGTGGTATCGTATATCTGCGACTCAACTGTGCCTGTCGTGCCCCATATGTCTATATTCCCCGTTATATAAATGTCGGCAGACGGGGTCAGTTTGCCGAACGTGACATCGGTGCCGTTATCGGAAAAATCAACGGCAGACCCGCCGCTTGAAGCGGATACCTGAAAGGTATTAGCGGTCGCGCCCACGACATAGTAAAACTGCCAATCCGGGGTTCCGGCCAGATCGGCTAAATTCAGCCAGTCGCTGATACCTGCCGGCACCGGGCTGCCTCCGATCGCCACCCTGTCATCATCGGACAGACCATGCGCCGCGGCCGTAAAAGTATCAGTGGTATGATCCGCCGCGCAGGCGGAAGAATGCACGTAATAAGTCCGGTCCGTGCCGCTTGACCCTATCCAGTACCTGCAGTCCGTCTTGAGAGGGTCAAAACCGCTCCATCCTGCCGGCCAGGTAACACTTTCCAGGTCAGGGATGTATAATGTCACAACGTAATCAACATCATTGTCGGCTGAGTCCTTCAAAACAAGCGGGAAAGCAGTCCATTCGCTCCAGACTTCTGAATCCGGAGCAATGTAAACAAATTCGACCTTATCAGTGCTGTCACCGTCACCATCCATGTCATGCACATCTTTGAAAAAAAGCTGCTGATGCAGATGATATTCACTGATAGCCAGACCTCCGGGCGCCTGGTTCGGAAGGCCGTCCTCATCAGCGTTCCTTCTTGTTATGTAAACGGCTTCTACCTTCAACGGGTTCTCCGAGGATGATTTAAGCCGCACTCTTACAATATCTCCCTCCATATCTATCTGGGCGTTCGTAACGACTGTCCGGAGGGTGACCGGGTAGGCAGGCAGGTCCCCGTCATTCCCTGCCTGGGCTGAATCACCGGTTTCCGCGTAAGCAAACCAGGTGATCTCCCCTTCTTCCGCCTCCTCGGGGATATCCAGTCCGACACGGACTTCATCTTCCACCTTCTCCGCGTTATTCAGAACCGCATTCTCGAACGCGGATTCCCTTAACAGGTCATAATAATCGGCGATCTCGATATAGTCTCCCTCGCCGCTGGCACGAAACTCCAGATAGTTGTCATTGCTCCATATGGGATCATGTACCCGGGCGACGGTGCCTCCGCTTACCGTAAGCGCCCCGGCATACGCAAAAGAAGAATTATAATATTCGGCGTCCCGGATGCTTCCGGAAGGCTCTATCATGATATTGTCAAGCCCTATGTTATAGCCTGACGATGAATCATTCTTACCCGTGATCTCAAACCGGATAGTATGGCTGGCAGCGTCCAGTTTGACCGAGCCGAACACCACCTTGCCGATCTTCACAGGCGTACTTGAGCTGTCGTAAAAATCGATCACCGGCGACATGGACGAGATCTCAAAAGTATCCACGTCTTCCAGGAATTCCGTATCCGTGGTGGACCCCGCGCCGCCTGTGCCCGAAGTAACGACGCTTTCCAGCTGTTCATATCTCTCGGTCTCATCCATGTCGTTGTCACGCGGGTCAAAAACCGTCCGCCGCAGGGTCGTGGTGCCACCCCCGTCGGTATAAAGGTGGTAGATAACAGTCTTGTCCCAGTCTATTTCTCCGACGGCGTCCATCGTGAACAACCCGTTCGCGTCAACTTCCGCGACCGGAAGGCTCACCGCCGTATAAGGCTCGCCCCCGGCCGGATAAAAAGATACATAGGTCAGGCTCGACAGCCGCAGATCGGTCTTAATGGTCTCCAGGGCTTTCATGATATCCACCCTTAAAAGTGTATGTTCGCTTTCACTGGTCCACATCGCGTACATGAATACCCACGCGGATACAATGGCCCCTATCGCTACCACGGATATCACAGCGACAAACAGGATCTCAATAAGCGTGTAGCCCTTCCTGTCTCTTAAAATTCTCCGCATCACTGGCCTCTCTCCTGCGCGGGCAATCAGTCAATGTCCGCGAATAACGTTTCCATAACAATCGGCTGCCCCATATAGGTGATCTCCCCTGTTCCAGGATCCCTGATAGTCCCGTCGATGTTTATTCTCACCTTGTTCACAGTTACTTTTATTTTCGTAAGATAGGGATTGCCGTCAAAATTGGTAGTAATTTCGGTGGTCCTGGTATAATCGCCGTTTGAGTCGATATTCCCGTCAGCGCCTATGCGGATATCCGTCTCCGCGGCCCCTGAAAGCTCGTCAAAACGCAGCCTTTTCAGCATGTCTATACGCCTCTGCGCCAGATAGGAAGCCGTATAAACCCTCTCTATACGCATTGAAAACACGGAACTCTGTGTCATGCTGGCGCCAAGCGACACCACAACGATCGCTGTCAGCGCAACAGCCATAACGACTTCCACAAGTGTTATCCCCCTGGAGGTTTTGAATGAATCAGCCATGGTCTTCTCCTGCCTGACCTCGATGACAAAATGCTTACTTTTCTTTATCCTTACTTCAAGTATATCCTATTTTTCACCAAAAACAATACTCCGGAATAAATCCGGCCATATTCTCCGCAGCCATGACTCCCATAGCCCGCTTTATGTGTTTTTCCGTTTATTTAGTAAGGGAACAATTCCAGGAAAGGGAATATCTTATGATGCAGCCTATGTCTTCCACAAGGCGACCCGCCTTGTTTCCACGGCAAACGGGGTAAAAGCGGGAAGGTTCGCACTGTTGTTGAAATCCGTGTCATAATGCCAGTCCCTGCCCGGGGCTTTATAATAATTCCCGCCGTAAGCCCATGCGCCTGTCGCCGTTTCACTGTCCCACAGCACCACAAATGACCCCCGCACATGAAGCGTCTTACCGCTCCAGCTCTCGTGAAATCTGGGAAGGTTTTCCAGGCCCCCGCTATAAACGCCTCCAACAGTGGGAACTATTCCGGATATAATCGCCGTATTGACCGTAGTCTCCGCGGCTATCCTTGAGGCAAGGCCCCCGGGACTGTTGGTATCATCCCAGTTATTGGACAGGATGTTAAAAGCGTCGCATATTACGGCAGCGGGTTTCTTGGCCGTAGCGTTATAATCTCCCTGGACATATACAGGATTATTCGAGACCACGGTCAGACCCGTGCCGGAAGAGCTCTGTATCTCAGAACCGTTGATCAACCGGATCCCCGGCTGTTCAGCCGCCGGAAAAGTATCCCTTGTCGCGTAAAGGAGCCCGTTACCGGGAAGATAGTTGGTGAACTGTTTTTTTATTACCGTGCCTTCCGCATCCACATACTCGCCCCATCCCGCTAATTTTTCCACGTCAATAGTGGTCATCCTGACGAATTTTCCTTCCCTCCAGTTATAAAATGATGAAGTCGTGGTCACTGTCCCCGCGGGGATATCCGTCCCTGGGGGAAGATTGCCGTCAGCGTCCGGGACCCCTTCTACCAGAAGTGTCCCGTTCGCGTATATCTGGCCGTTGATAACCTTGACGTCCGCTTTACCCGCATAATATCCATCGGGCTGAATGGAAGCCACTGCAGGAGTCGCCAGGGAAGTAACCCCATGGATACTGCTCTTTACGGTCCCGCCCCATCGGTTCTGCGACTCGTCTGTCCAGTCGCCTCTGTCGCAATCCAGGGGGTCTATGTCTCCCGCTTCCCGCATACTGCGATAGGAAGAAGTCGCTTTGTTCCATATGCGCACGTCGCCGCTGCTTTCGGAGCCGTCGTTTTTACGCTTTTTATAGATGTTCCCGGCGCCGCGGAGGTAGTCCGTGTCAACAGTCAGTGTGGCGCCGGTATCGAGATAAATATCCCTGTTGCTATGGACCTTACCCGACAGCGTCATACTCGGCCCGGGGAGGATCTCAAGGTCATCCGTGTAAAACACGGCATGCTGAAAAGCATACGTCTTATTACGCGCGATCACCTGATTCACGGTCACTGAACTGCCGCTGTCCGGATCCGTTACCTGTGCCGTGATCTGATAATGCCTCTTGAACGAGACTATTCCTGAAGGCTGGACCTCCGCGGCCTCAGCGTCAAGGGACCGGCAGGTATGGTCCATGGTGAACCCGGATGAACAAAAATCCGTCTCCTGGCCGCAAAGAGCCGGCCATGCATCGGTTGCTCCGGCAGGTTCAGATTGGTAATTGGCCACTTTGATCGCCAGTTCATACACGATCTTTTCCGTTCCCGCTTCGGCAAGGTAATACATTTCCGCCGTCAGCATGGCCCTGTTGGCGGAATGGTATTCATTCACTGTCAACTGTATCGTCGCGGCAGCCAGGACCGATAATATGGCTGTCAGTAAAAAGGTGATGATCAGAACCGCTCCGCTTTTGTCCGCTTTTGGAGAACCGGTCATTGGCTGTTCCTCATATCGACAATAGAAGTGGAAACAGTATTATATTTGCGCCCCATGGCATTGGTCTTTTCAAGCTCCAGAATTATCTTCAGCTCATCAAAATATAAAGCAGCGTCCTCGCTGTGGCTTAAAAACCTTATACTCTTCACATTCTCCGCTAACAGGGTGGTCTGGGCGCCTTCTGTCCTTATAAGCCTGCTGGTGTCAGCGGGGTCCAGGCCGATACTCACGGGAGTGGCGTTCCATTGAATGCTTCCTCCGGTCAGATCAGGCGTATCAGGCACTCCATCGGAGTCCGTATCAAGCATAACGGGTAATTTATAGGTGATCACATCCGTACCGCTGAAAGGGGAATCCTGGGTAACAACGGTGATGGGCCACGGCGAAGTCCTTCTCAGGTCCCTGCCTATCAGGTAACCCGCCACCCGCGCCTCGTTCTCGATCGCCGCCGTGTCCGTAATAGCATGAAAAACGGAATTCATGCCTACAAGGGCCCCTACCAGGGCCACTATCATCACAATGAGAATAATACAAACAAAGAGTAATTCCGTTAAAGTAAAACCTTTATTGTTCATATGCTACCTGTCCTGATGGTCCTGAAAACCTTGGAACGGGGATCACCTCTGTTGTCGGTCCAGGATATCTCAACCTCTATCTCCAGAGGATCCGCACCCGTATACCGCACTACAATGGATTCATTGTTCAGGACAAACCCCCCTATCACAGCCGGATTTACCGCTGCGCCGTCAGGGAATAAGGTCTTAATATCGGAAAAAGCCACGCATTGCATTTTTTCCATGACATCCTGCAGATCATCGGTAGCGATCCTTACTTCTTTCGCGCGGCTGACGTAGTTTAAGGAATTTCCGTAAATCCCCCATAAGGCCAGCACTACCACCAGGAGGACAAAAGCACCCAGCAGCAATTCTGTAAGGGTAAAAGCTTTTCTGTTAAACGCGGATCTTTTCATTGTTTCACGGATGATGTTTTCGTTGTCACGGCATAACTTCTTCGTTTACTATACTAAACCTAATAAAAAGAACCCTGTCCACCGTCTGTGTAAAATTTAACCCACTGATCACCCCCCGGAGGTGTGATCTCCTGCTCTCTATCACTAATGTTCGTCGATAATTACATCTTCAATATGCTGCGACCTGTCTTCCTTAAGCTCTATCTTGCATCGGTATTTGCGCTGGATACTGCTCAGCATCCTGGCCTGGTCCGACACAAGAGCCGTGTTGATATCCGGATGCGAAATGATGCTTAAATGCTTGCGCCTTTTAACGCTTTTGACGAGCAGCTTGTCTATTCTCCGGACAGTTTCGATCGCTATGGTCTCGGCGCTTTTTACCATTCCTCTGCCGCCGCAGTAAGGGCATTCTACATGCGAAGAACCCTCCAGGCTCTTGCGCATCCTCTGCCGCGTCATTTCCACCACGCCGAACTGCGAAATGGCGCGCACACTGATACGCGCCTTATCCTCCTGCAATTTCTGCCTCAAAAGGTGAAAGATCCTGTCGCGATGCTCTTTGATATCCATATCTATGAAATCTATGATCACTATACCCCCGATGTCCCTCAGCATCAGCTGTCGCGGTATCTCTTCCGCGGCTTCCATATTCGTCTTAAAAGCGGTTTCTTCCAGGCTCCTCCTGCCGACAAAACTGCCGGTGTTCACGTCTATCACTACCACTCCTTCTGTCTGCTCGATCACAAGATACCCGCCGCTTTTAAGCGCCACTTTTCTCTCAAAGATCTCTTCGATCTTCCGTTCCAGGTTGTACTTTTCGAACAAAGGCGTCCGGCCTGTGTATAGTTTGACCTTTTCCCGAAGCGACGGCATGAACGCCTTCAGGAATTTAAGGATCCGGGCGTATTCATCTCTTGAATCAACGACAAGCCGGCTTACATCCTCGGTAAAAACGTCCCTGATCATACGCAGAACAACTCCGTATTCCTCATATACCGTTACGGGAGCGCTCTGCCTTTCGGCCCTCGTCTTTATCCGTTTCCACAGGTTCATCAGATACTTGAGCTCATTCCGCAGTTCTTCTTCCGGCCGGTTTTCCGCCGCGGTCCGGACGATGCATCCGGCTTCAGCGGGGAATCCTGTCCCGCCGAATATGTCGCGGATCTTTTTTCTTTTCGCTCTATCCGTGATGCGGCGGGATATCCCTATGTGCTTGTCATGTGGCGTCAGGACGAGATACCTCCCCGGAAGGCTTATATAGGTGGTCACCCGGGGGCCCTTGGTGCCTATTGACTCCTTCACGACCTGGACCATAACCTCTTCACCTGTTTTCAAGATGTCTTTTATCTTGGGCGTGCCCTTTCTTTTTTCGCTTCTAAAGGCAGGTTCATCCTCGCCGGGCAGCATCTCCCTGAGTACGGAACTCTTGTCCACGACATCACTTACATGAAGAAAGCCGTTTTTGTCCAAGCCGATATCAACGAAAGAAGCCTCGATGCCGGGGAGGATCGACTTGACGCGTCCTTTATAGATACTTCCGGCATAATGTCCCAGCCGTTCTCTCTCCATAAAAAAATCCACCATCGCGCCGTTATCCAGGACAGCAACTCGTTTCTCAACCGGGCTCACATTGATCAATATCTCCCTGCCTGTATTTACCTGTTCTCTACTTTTTGCTCGTTTTTCCGCCATTAAACTTTATCCTCTCTTTGTACCGCAGCCTTCATGTATCTCCACAACCCTTATCCCCTCCGGCAGTTCTCTGTTCATCAATTCCGCGATTCTCTCCGCGGGCATCTCTTCGGTCAGCCAGAATGACATTTCTTCCCTGTTACTTTCCCTGCCGAGTTTCAGCGCCCTGGGAATGCTGATCTTTACGCGGGGAGTAAACCCTCCGGTCAGCACAAAGGGAAGAGCGGCCCTGCGAATAGCCCTTCGAAACAGGGTCATCAGGTCAAGATGCGATATATATACCATCTCTCCCTTTTTATGGAACGTCGCGTCATAGCAAATGCTCATGTTACACAGGTGATTGCAGTGGGGAATTGTTTATTCCTGCCTTTTTCCAGTCTTTTCTCTGAAATCCAGGAACGGCTTGTAAGTCTTTTTTTTCTCTCCGGTGCCAGCGGGTGTTGTCTGGACCTCCACCTTTTTCTGGGTAACCTTTAACTGCCCTCTCTGGATAACAACAGGCTCTGCCGGACCTGTTTTATCCTCGTTGCCTTCAGTGGCACTGCCGCTTGCAGGGGGATAATGTTTAATATACTGCACCGATGTCCGCGATGCCCTGATAGAATCCATGCCGTCTTTGAGAAGGTGCACCGTTACAAAAAATACCACTTCAGTCTTATCGACATTGTCCTGCTCGTACTTGAATATACCGCCTATAACCGGTATGCCGCCGAACAGGTCGCCGAGGATTGGAAACTTGTGATCCTGTTTTGTCGTCGTTTCCGTAATAAGCCCGCCTATAAAGATCGTTTCCCCGTCTTTCACCATAACCTGGGTGTCCGCCTCTCTGGAATTATACGTCATGGCCACGGTATTCTGCGCGCCGCTGACTTCCAGTTCCGAAAAAGTGAGGTTGCTGGATACCTGCGGCTTGAGGTTGACCGTGATCTCTCCCTTTTCATTAACGTGAGGCGTGACTTCAAGTATAACTCCCACCTCTCTCGGTTCAGCCTCGAACTCCACGGTGACTACCGCTGCCGTATCCGTCGTCTTCTGCTGTTTCTGAAGATAAACGTTCGTAATGACCTTGATAACTGCCGGCTGGTTGTTCAGCGTGGTCACGCGGGGGCTCGAAAGTATATCCGTGTCATCCCTCTCGTCGATCATTCTGAGAACCGCCTGAAAAGCGCTGAAATCGAGTGTCCCGTACAGAAAAAGAGAATCCGAAGGAGGTTCCGTTACGGTAACGTCGATCCCATTCGCCCCGGGATACGCTGCCGGGAAACTCGCGTTCGTCTGGCCCGCGATATTAGAAGGATAAAATTTGCTCTGTGTGCCGGGCAGCCATTGAAGCAATCCGGAATTTGTAAAAGGGAACGTGGTCGGTCTTCTCGCCCCGGCCGCCGTGACCACCGCATTCCAGTCTATCCCGAACTGATCGTTCTTGTCCAGGGTCACCTCGACCACTTTCGCCTCAAGCATGATCTGAGGGGTCTTTTTGTCAACCTCGTCTATCAGATTTTTTATGACGCCGACCCTTGAGGGAATGGCCGTCACGACGATCGCGTTGGCGTTGGGCAGGAACGTGGCTCTCTCTCCGCTTTTCGCGACAATTATGGAATTGAGCGCATCGAGAAGCTTGCTTATATTCCGGCCCTCGGTTTCCCCGCCCGTACCGCTGGTGTCCTGGATGATGTAATTCAGAGGTATAACCTCAGTTACGGCCTCTTCCGTCTGTAACGTGCTTTTCGGCATCACCCTTATAATGCCCTTTTCGTCATCGCGTGAATACGCGAACCCGTAATTCCTGGTGACGATGTCGAGCGCGACCTCCCAGGGTTTATCCCTGAGCCGCATGGTAACCATGCTTTCCACGCCGGGGGAGGGGACGATATCCACACCGCTGACCTCGGATAAATAATGCAGAACGGTCTTGATATCCACGTCTTTGAAATTTACCGTTATATTTCCGCTTTTCGGCAACGGCTGCCCGATTTTTTCGCCCGCCACAGCCGCCCCGGAAGTCCCGGCAGGTGAAACCGCCATCTGCCCGCTGGAATCCATGCAGAGCAACGAACTTATGAAGATAACCGCAGTGAACACCGCAAGAATTTTTCCCGATCGATCCAATTTTCTCATTTTTATCCATCCTCCTCATAAAGCTTTAATTCGAATCTATCGTCATCTATCTTAACTGTTACAGTGTTGTCGCCGATGGATTCCACGAACAGCCGCTCTACCCTGTCCTTTTCCTTGAGGACCTCACCGTTGATGATAGCGTTGCGCGCGCCGTCCGGGCCGACCACGATACCCTGGAGCACAACATCATCGATAGTAAGTATGCCCAATATGCCTCCTTTAGTGCCTTCCCGGGGAACACCGACAAGCGGCACAAACGGGTCCCTGCGGCCGAAAGCATTATACTCGGAAGCGACCCCTGAGCTGCAATGGCAGGCCATGAACGTCAAAACCGGGATCATGCCCCGTAAAAATACCGAAACTGCCTTATTTTCTTTCATCTTCAACCGATACATAGGTCTTCAAGACGATTCTCACGCTATGCCGTCTGGGGAATCTGCTGTCATGCTGGATCCGCAGGTTCTCGATCGTGATAAACCGCTCTCCCGTTTCAAGGTTGCTGATAAAATGCCCGAGCTCGTGGTATCCGCTCTTCGCGGTTATGACGATGGGCATCTCCCTGTAATATCCTCCGGACTTCTTCCCTTCCGCGACGGTCTTAAGCGCGGAAGGGGTTATGCTCAGTATCTTGACACTGGATGTTCTGGCGATAGAGGAAAGGCCCTCAAGAAATTCGGGTATTTCCTTCTGCTCCGGTAGCCCTCTGGAGTAGTCCTCCAGTTCCATTTTCAAAGCCTTTAACCGTTCGGTCATCTCGTCAAGCCTCTTGACGTGAGTGACAACAAAATCGATCTTCTTGTTAAGCCGGGCCACCTCTCTCGAAGCCCTGGACAGATCGAAGAATCCGGGAATAATCGCGAAAACCGAATACAGTACCACCAGGGCCAGCGTAACCCCGAGAACAAGATACATCCTGACCTGTTCATCGCCCAGAAGTTCCTTTACCTTATCCGGTATTACCGCCTTGAAATCCGTCATTTTGTTTTTCCGCCCCCGCTCTTTCTGCGGCCCGCGGTTCCCACGGATTCTATCTCTTTGAACCTGCACTCCAGTTTGAACATCATGGCCTCTTCTCCGGCGACCTCGCGGTTCCTCATGTTCTGCAGTTCGATCTCCTCGAAATAACCGGAAAAATCCTTATTTCTTTTCAGGCTGTTAATGAATTTCGCCACAAGTAATGTAGCTTCCTCGCTCCTGCCAAGGGCATATCCGGTAATATCCAGTGAAAACGGCAGGTCTGTGGGGGCCTTTCTTTTAGCGCCGGTGCCGCTGAATTTCAGCTCGAAGTCGGAAAGCCAGATATTCGGGATCACAGCCTGACTCAACCCGCTGAGCAGTTTTGCCCAGGCCAGGTCCGGCTTAGCGATCTTTCTTACGGCAATTACTTTTTTCTCAAGGCTGGCAATCCCCTTCACGATCTTTTCCGTCTTTTCTCTTTGCGGCCGCATCTGGTCCCACTTCTCTTCCGCTGACTTTAAAAGACTTTTCTTGCTCCCTGCCATGAACAATACCAGAAGGTGCACACTGACGAAAAAGACCATCGCACCCGCTGCCACCGGCAGGACCGGTATCTCCGGCATCTGGACCGGGCGCTTTTTCTTCTTTCGCAGTTCCTTTGGTAATAAGTTAAGCTCTATCATGTCTTTGTGCCACGTCGCACGATTCAATCCCTGAGAGCCAGCCCTATACTCACGGCGAGCTGAGCTGCGACTGAATCTATATCCTCTTTCGCAAGATTTTCGGAAATTTTTATATTTTCCGCCGGATTCCATTTTTTTACCTGGATCCCCAGCTTCTCGCTCAAATAGTCAACTACCCCCTCCTGGTAGCTCATCCCGCCGGAACAATAAATGCCGCTGACCCCGCTGTTGTACCTGTTCTCAAAATAGCCAAAGGAAAGCTGGATCTCCTTGATCAGGTCGTTAAGAACCGACCCTGTAGCCTGTGCAACAGCTTCCTTTTCTTCATCCCCCGCACGCATTTTATACTCCTCAGCCTTTTCCGGTGAAACTGACAGACTGTGGCAGATCGCACTGCTGACATCCTTCCCGCCTATCTGTATCTCCCTCATAAAACAGGGTAGTTTACCGATCGAGATCAACACATCGGTCTGTGAATGTCCAAGATCTAAAAACGCGCTCCCTTTACCGTCCGGTAACGGGTTAGACGCGGTAAAAACATTGAACACGGCAAATGGGTCAGTATCCAGTATGTTCACCGTCATGCCCAGATCCTCGATCATTTTTACCCGGGCCTCGACAGGCCCGCGTTTGACAGCTGCCAGAAGCACTCTCATCTGCCCTGCTTCAGTGGCGTCTCCGAGTATAAGAAAATCAAGGACAACTTCGCTGACATCGAAAGGGATGTATCTCTCAGCCTCAAAGGTCAGGGCATTCCCGAGCTGTTCTTTGGTCATCTTGGGAAGATTTATGAACCGGACGATCACATCAGGCCCGGATATTGACAAGTTCACCGTTTCCGGATGAAGATCAATCTCATCAAGCGCCTCTTTTATAAGAGGTCCTGTTTCCGCGGCCTTCTGATCCGGAGGGATATTCCTGATATTATACGCAGTAAGCATATTTCCTTCAGGAGCCTTTTTTAAAGAAACGGCTTTTATTGAATAACTCCCGATATCAAGGCCGACTGATTCTTCGTTTTTTCTGCTGAATCTCTTCATCATACAGGATAAGCTGCCAGTTTAAGGCTCCACTACAACATATCTCTTCTCTTATTATTAAATTATAATGAGATATAGATATAAAACAAGTCTAAGAGAGGGGAAACAAGGGGTCAACGCTTAACAATTAACACTTTCTTTTTGCTTTCGATCCCGCCTGCATCTTCCGGAGGAGGTCAATCGCCGGGGTAAACCCCGGATCCAGCATAACAGCTTTGCGAAGCCATTTTTCCGCCTCCTGCCTTTGCCCGCCTATTAAAAAAACATAGCCGAAATTATAATATGCTTTTACTCTTTCCGGATAAAGCCGGATAGCCTCCTGATAACATCTCGCGCTTTCCTGAAGATATCCGAGGCGCGAATACGCGGTCCCGAGGTTGACAAGTGCGTTATAGTCATATGGATTGATCTTCCTGGCTTTTTTCTCCGTTTCAAGAGCTTTCTCGTCTTCCCCGGCTTCTGAATAGGCCGCTCCAAGGATAAGAAGCGCCTCAGAATGTTTTGGATTGATCCCGACTGCCCGCTCCAGATACTCTATCCCCCCCCGGTCTTCCCCCTTCACGAAGGCCACCAGAGCCAACCCCATATAGCCGTTATCATAGTCCGCCTGAAGATCTATAGCCCTTCTGAAATCCTGCTGTGCCTCATCCGTCCTGCCGGCAGCCAGGGTCAACCGGCCTTTGATATACCAGGCCCGCGGGTCCCGGGAATTCTTCTTTACATATTCTTTCATGATATCCAGCGACTGCATATCCATGCCGCTTTTAAAGTATGAAACCGCCTTGTAATGCATGGCAGGGGTATCCTGCGCGGAAAAAGCAAGAACACGGTCGCTTAAGGATATATCCTCCAGCCAGTAAATGCCCTGCGCGATCGTGTTCGCGGAAAAACAGATTACACATGCCAGGATCAGCCCCGGGATCATTATCCTTCCGGGCAAACCTGCATGCCGGTAAATCCATACGAAAGTGACCGCCATAAAGACAAAAATGCCGTAGCTGGCCAGATACATCCAGTGTTCCGCGAACACTTCAAAGTATCCTGCCACGAAAAGAAAGGGGATAAGCGCTATATGAAAAAAGCCAAGTGAAAACAATAACATCCTTCGTCTGTTTTTCAGGCGAACGACCAGAAAAACGAAAAATATCCCCGCGAGGATAAAAAACGGTATTAGTCCTTCGGCTCCCCCCGCACTTCTTCTCATATGCATGTTAAAAGGAAAAAGTGTCAGTATTATGAACTCTCTGACCATGGCAAAATATTTCACAAGGCCCGCCCCGGATTCACCCGGACTGAAGACAAGAGAATACCTCTGGCTGAAAAGAAAGCGATGCAGGGCCGCATAACATCCTGCTGTAAAAAAAATCGGAAGATGGTGCATGATCCGGAACCTGTGCCTGTCTGTCAAAACCAGGGCGTCCAAAAGCAGCAGCAGGAAAGGAAAGACAAGCGCCGCTTCCTTGCTGAGAAGTGAAAGGACAAGAAAAAAAACGCTTGCCGCCAGCAGGGTGTATCTCCGCCGTTCCACAAAAAACACATAGGATAACATACACAAAAAACCGAAAAAAAAGAATAAGAGGTCCGTTCTACTCGAAATATACGAAACCGCCCCCGCATGCGCGGGATGGATCACGAAGAGCAGCGCCGCCAGTAAAGAGACCGTACTTTTCCCTGAAATCTTCCGGGTAAGGCAGAAAACCAGCACGCTGTTCAGAAAATGCAGAAAAATGCCGGACAGATGGAACGCGAATGGATTCATCCCCCACAGGCGGTAATCGACAGCGTAGCTCAGTATCTGGATGGGCCTGTAGTATATTGTGTATGTGAAGCCGGAATCGACTATATCCTGCCTGAATATCTGAAAAGACCAGAGCGGAGCGCGCAGGAGTGGATTACGCAGGACCAGGTACTCGTCATCCCATACAAATCCCGCGTTGAGAACGGTGCTGTAACACGCCACGGCCGCGGTAAAAAGAAAGAGTATTATCAGAACGTTTTTACGTGCTTGCATATGCGTATTACGGCAGCACATGCCCCGCTATGCTGCAGACAGGCTTCGTATCAACGGAACCTATGGTATATGTCCCGCCCTGCGGACAATTCGGTGTTGTTTGCAGATAAGCGGGGACAAGATCGCCCCACCCTGGTGTATCTGATGAGGTCTTGCCCTCCCATACAGCCCACATGGACTTGGCATCCTCGATATGCCTGAGATTCGCGATGCAGAGGTTCGTCTGCGCCCTCTGCCGGGCTCCAAAGAAATTCGGAACAGCTATCGCTGCCAGTAAGCCGACTATTGCAACGACTATCATAATCTCGACAAGCGTAAACCCGGTTTTTCGCAATGCCCCTCCTGAAAAAATGTATCATTTGAACTGTTTATATTTAGTATTTAGTATACTGTAATGACACTGATAAGACAAATCCACAGGCAAAAAGTTCGTAATGATGAGTTGCCAGGGGGGAGCCTCCGGGCATTGCACGGACAAAGCGCGGGATCGCGCAGAAGGAAACCCACTGTGCACACAAAAAGGGGCAATCATATGACGATTACCCCTTTTTCTTCACGCCTTGTCGAAACGATCGGTTACAGTGTATGGCCCGCGACACTGCACGTAACGGTCGTACCTATAGTTCCCACCGTATATGTGCCGCCAGCAGGGCAGCTCGGCGTCCTTTTGATATATGCAGTCACAAGATTCGCCATGCCGCAGGCAGCGCCTGTCGACAGATTGTTGTCCAGCGCATACAGCGTCTTGGCTCCGTCGATCTGCTTTAAATTAGCTATACAAGCATTCGTCTGCGCTCTTGTCCTGGCCTGCATAAAGTTCGGGATAGCTATAGCCGCCAATAAACCTATAATTGCAACTACGATCATGATCTCAACAAGAGTGAAACCTTTTTTGCCCATAAATTTACGTATCTTCATCTTTCTCACCTCCTTTCCATATGATACATATCCAAAGCCGGGGTATCAACCCAGACCTCTATTCCAATTTTACCCGGACATCCCCCAAAATGCAAATTTGAATCGTATATTGTATATTGATATATTGGGGATATGCCTCCGGGGGACACACCTCAAATATAAAAAAGACCTAAAAATCACAAAAAATCAATGATTTGAAAAAATCTCCTTCTTTTTTGTCTTTATCATTTGACATGGAGCCCCACGGGCAGGTCCATGATCTTTTGTGAAGACGGGTAAAAGAAAAAATGCAAAAAACCATACTTGGTTAGCTTTGAGGTGTGTCCCCTCGGGGCATGTCCCCGCTAAAAATTGATGATTGTGGAGATCTTGAATATCGGGAGGAACATGCAGATCACTATGCCGCCTATTACCACGCCGAGGAAAACTATGATCAGAGGCTCTATCAGGCTGGTCAGGGCATCGACAACGGTGTCAACCTGTTCGTCAAAAAAATCCGCGATCTTTGTCAGCATCTTTTCCAGCTCACCGCTCTTTTCACCCACGGAGATCATACGCGTGACAATGGGAGGGAATATCCCGCTTTTTTCCAGGGGTTTGGCTATGCCTTCCCCTTCGCGCACGCTGTCCCTGACCTTGATGACCGCTTTCTCAACGACCACATTGCCGGAGGTCTTTGCGACGATCTCAAAGGCGGAAAGTATGGGAACCCCGCTTTTTACCAGAGTGCTCAAAGTGCGGGTGAACTTGCTTATGGCGACCTTTTTGAATAACGGGCCGAATACCGGCAGTTTCAGTTTAAGACCGTCCATCTTCTCCCTGCCCTTATCTGTATTGATATACCACTTCATGGCTAACACCGCACCGATACCGGCCATACCGAACAGCCAGAAATACTTCCGCACCGCATCGCTCAGATCGATCATGAACTGAGTGGGCGCCGGCAAAGCCGCGCCGAACCCGGAAAAGATATCCTTGAACACGGGTATTACCTTCAGGATCATCAAAAGAGTTATCGCGAAAGCCATAAAAGTGACAACAGCCGGGTATGTCATCGCCGATTTTATTTTTTTCTGCAGCGCATTGCTCTTTTCCAGGTACGACGCTACCCTATCCAGGGCATCGTCCAGCGTGCCGCTGGACTCCCCGGCCCTGATCATGTTCACGAAAAAAGAGGAAAAAACAGACGTATATTTGATCATCGCGTCGGAAAAACTTGTTCCGGTGTTGACAGCATCACGGACATCCTGCAATATCTTTTTAAAGGCGGGATTATCCACCTGTTCGGCCAGTGTGTCAAGCGAAGTGACAATGGTGATACCGGCGTCCGTCATGGTAGCCATCTGCCGGCTGAATATTACAAGTTCATCCAGCGACACTTTTGTTCTGCCGGACAATTTGAATAAAGAGAACATCGGGGCCCGCTCCCGGGTCTCTTCAAGTTTAAGTATGAGCAGTTCCTTGCCGCGCAGGACATCAAGGGCATGTTTCCTGTCGGAGGCTTCCACATCCCCTTTTATAGTACGGCCGGTCTTATCTTTCGCTGTATATACGAACTTGGGCATCTTTTCTCCTCTACAAAAAACAGCTCAACAGACCACCGTTTAAGTAACTCTCAATACTTCCTCGAGACTGGTCCATCCCTTGATAAATTTCCGCATCGCGTTATCCCGCAGAGTGCTTACGCCTCTGGACTTCAGATATTCCCTGATCTCCCCCTCGGGCTTGCCATTGTTTATCATCTCTCTTATCGCGTCATCCAGGAGCAGGGTCTCCAGTGTCCCCAGCCGGCCGAAATATCCGCTATTGTTGCACCTCGGGCAGCCTTTACCTCTGTAGAACTTGTCAACTTCGCGGGCTTCAGGGTATTTCGCCCTGATCTCTTTCAATACATCTTTCGGTATCTCATCCTCGGTCTTGCAATTGGAACAAATCCTTCTGAGAAGTCTCTGCGCGCAGGACATGATAAGGCTCGAGGCAACAAGAAACGGTTCGACCCCCATGTTCACAAGACGCGTGATCGACCCGACCGCGTCGTTCGTATGCAGGGTGCTGAGAACCATCTGCCCTGTAAGAGACGCCTTAATGGCGGTATCGGCCGTTTCAAAATCCCGTATCTCCCCCACCATTATCACATCCGGGCTTTGACGGAGTATTGCCCTCAAACCGCCGGCGAAACTCAGGCCTATCTCCGGACGGACCGCTATCTGAGTTATGCCGGCAACCTGGTATTCCACCGGGTCTTCAACCGTAACGATATTCCTCTCCGGAACGTTCATTTCATTGAGCACCGAATAAAGCGTGGTAGACTTCCCGCTGCCGGTAGGCCCTGTCACCAGGATTATTCCGAAAGGCCTTGATAGAGCTTCCTTGAAATCGGCCAGAGGTTCGGGGAGAAATCCGAGGCTCTCCATCCCCACGGACAGGTTACTTTTATCAAGGGCCCTCAGAACGATTTTATTTCCAAAACTGGTGGGGAGTGAAGACACACGGAAGTCTATCTCTTTTCTCTCCAGCTTTATCCGGAACCTGCCGTCCTGCGGTACCCTGGTCTCTGTGATATCCAGGTTCGACATTATCTTGAGACGGGCCAGTATGGCATTCTGATTCCTTTTAGGCAGGTCAAAGGTGCTGTACAGTTCGCCATCCACGCGATATCTGACCTGCAGGGATCTTTCCTGCGGTTCGATGTGAATGTCACTCGCTCTTTTCTTTATCGCCTCGCTGATAATAAGATCGACCATCTTGACTATAGGCGCTGCCGTGCTTTCTTTGGTTATATCCATTACGTTAAGGTCGTCGGCCTTACCGATAACCTCTACGTCGGATTCTTCCTCCGTCTCCTCCACGATAGTGGAAATATCCTCCATCTTGCTGTAAAAAGCCCGGAGCGCATCCTGGACCTCCCGGCGGGTGGCCAGAACAAGTGTCACGTCGCAACCGGTAATTGTCTTGACATCATCTATCGCCAAAATATCGGTAGGATCGGAAACGATAAGTGTCAGGTCGTTCCCTACTTTCGAAAGCGGCAATATTGAATACCGCTGCGTAAGTTTTTCAGGCAGCAGGGCCATGACCTGCGCGTCCGGGACGATCCTTGACATGTCGATAGGGGGGATCCGCAGTTCCTGGCTTAATACCGTCAAAAGGTCGCGGTTCGATACAATACCGTTCGCGGCGAGCATGTTCAGAACATCGCCTTCGTTCCTTTTCCGCGCTTCGTTCAACACCTTCTTCAGGGCTTTCTCGTCTACGAGGCCTCTTTTCTGAAGAGCCTGTAATATCCTGTCCCTTAAGGACCTCCCCATACCGGTTCTACTCCCTTTCTCTGCTTTCAACAGTCGTGCGCAGCACATCCTCAAGAGAAGTAATGCCTTCAATAACGTTCTTTATGCCATTTTCCCTCAGCGAGCTCATGCCCGCTTTTGTGGCCGCTTTCTCGATCTCGGATGCTTGTGCCCGCTTGAATAGAAGTTCTTTTATTTCGGGGGTCAGTTTCAAACATTCAATGATACCGACCCTTCCCTGATAGCCGGAATTCATGCATCTCTTACACCCCCTGGGTTTGTAAATCATGGGTATTTTGCCTTTCTCATCAAAAAGCCCGTATTTCTCAGCGACCTCCTTTGAAGGCGTGTAAGATTCCCTGCATTCCAGGCACAATTTTCTCAGCAATCGCTGCGCCGCGATAAGCTCGACAGCAGACGTTATAAGGAACGGCTCGAGTCCCATATTTATCATCCTTATAATAGAGCCGCTCGCTGTATTCGTGTGCAGGGTGCTCAGGACAAGGTGCCCTGTCAACGCGGATTTGATCGCAACATCCAGCGTTTCAAAGTCCCTGATCTCCCCCACCATGATGATATCGGGATCCTGTCTCAAAATTGAACGAAGACAGGCGGCAAACGTCAGGCCGATCTCCTCGTTTATGGAAACCTGGTTGATGCCTTTGAGCTCATATTCAACCGGGTCTTCGACAGTAATAAGATTTTTGCCGGGGTCGTCCACATGCTTCAATATGGAATACAGGGTGGTGGTCTTGCCGCATCCTGTCGGGCCGCATACCAGTATCATGCCGTGCGGCCTTTCGCTGGCAGTCCGGATCATCTGTTTGTCATGTTCCATGAATCCAAGCCTGTCGAGGTCTATCATCGCCTGTTCTTTGTCAAGTATCCTCAGGGCCGCCTTTTCTCCGAAGCTGGAGGGTATTATAGAGACTCTGAAATCCACCGTCCTTTCCTCGATCTTTATTTTGAACCGTCCGTCCTGCGGCAGACGCCTTTCGGCAATATCAAGATCTGACATGACTTTTATACGGGATATCAGTGCCTGGTGAAACTTCCTGGGAGGATCATAGCACTCACGCAATACGCCGTCTATTCGATACCTGACCCGGGAATTTGCCTCCATCGGTTCTATCAGGATATCGCTCGCCCGCTCTTTTACCCCCCTGCTCAATATCATGTTGGTAAGCTTTACCACGGGGGCCTCTTCCGTTATCCGGAGAAGTTCCCCGAAGGAGATCTCCTCCCCCTTCTCGGTAACCATCTCCATCTGTGCGGTTTCGATATCATCGACGATCGCACTGATCTCCTCGCCGGCCGACTTCTCATAGTATTTGGTTATCGCTTCTTTCATATCATCTTCAGCCGCGATGACCGGGCTGATGTCCATATTGGTCACTGTTTTCAGGTCATCGAGCGCGAATATGTTCAGGGGATCGACCATTGCAACGGTAAGCTGTTTCCCTACACGGGAAACCGGCAGTATCTGATATGATATTGAGATCTTTTTCGGTATAAGCTTGAGGGCATCCTTATCTATCCGGAAATGGGAGAGTTTGATCGGAGGGAATCCAAGCCCTTCACTGAGCGTGGTCAAAAGATCGTCCCTGGAAACCGCGTTCATCTCGACCAGGATATCGCTGAGATGCCCTCCTTTTTCCGCGCTTATCTCCCTGGCCTTATTCAGATCGTCTTCTGTGACAAGTTTTTTTTTGATAAGAAGATCACAGATCTTTTTTGTCAGTGACAGGGCCATATAAAAATGCCTCTTATCCGCGTTCCCGCTTGTAAAGTTTGTTTAAGGCCTCGGACACGGATGTAACAGTGCTGATGAACACCTGGACTTTCTTTTTGGTTATCATCTCCACGTCCTCTATCGCCTTTTCATTGAGAGGGTTCGACATCGCAACGGTCAGAATGTCTCCCATGACATCCAGAGGAACAACACTGTACTGCCTGGCCACGTTTTCCGGGACTATCTCTACGATCTCTTTTTTAAGCTCATAGTTTTCCAGCGGAAGATAGGGAAAACCGCATTGGACGGTCAACGCCTGAACTATGTCCCGTTCATTCGCATATCCCAGTCTGACCAGGATCTCCCCTAAAAGGCCTCCTTCCTGCTTCTGGAAATCAAGGGCCTGCTGCAACTGCTCCGTGGAAATGACGTTGCTCTCGATCAGGATCTCCCCGAGTTTCTTGCCTGTCCGATTTTCGGCCATCACTGTGTTCTCCTGTTGCCAAACGAGGCCAGCGTTTTGTACAGTAAACCTCAATTTTACGGAGTGCTATCCGATCATCTTGATCAATTCCTCAATATTAGACGATCTGGCCACCGCGTCTTCGTAACTTATTATGCCCTTGGTATAAAATTCAACCAGGACCTGGTTCATTGTCCTCATCCCGAACTTCTGGGACGTCTGTATGATAGAGTATATCTGGTGCTCCTTGGACTCCCGTATCATGCTTTTGACAGCCGGGGTCGCCACGAGTATCTCGGTAGCCAGGATCCTGCCGGGTTGATCCTGACGCGGTATCAGCTCCTGCGAGAGGACGCCGACCAGTATGAGCGAAAGCTGGCCCCTGACCTGCCTCTGCTGATGAGACGGGAATACATCCACTATACGGGTTATTGTCTGGGTGCTGTCCGAGGTGTGCAGGGTAGCCAGGACAAGGTGCCCCGTATCGGCAATGGTCATCGCAGCCTGTATGGTCTCGAGGTCGCGTAACTCGCCGATAAGAATAACATCCGGGTCCTGCCTCAGCACATACCTCAAGGCCTTGCCGAAAGAATGCGTATCTTCATACAGCTGTCTCTGATCGACAATGGCCTTTTTGTTCTCATGGACAAACTCAATGGGGTCCTCGACCGTCACGATATGGCAGTCCCGGGTGCTGTTGATCTCATCTACCATGGCCGCAAGAGTCGTTGACTTACCGCTCCCTGTAGCGCCGGTCACGAGAACCAGCCCTCTCTGGCAGTTACAAAATCCCCGCACCACTTCTTCGGGCAGTCCGCATTCCGACATGCTCCATATACGAAAAGGTATCAGCCTTACGGCACAGCCGACATTGCCGCGCTGGAGGAACGCATTGGCCCTGTACCGACCCACATTCTCGATCATCAGGGAGAAATCAAGCTCCTTTTCTTCCTCGAACTTCTTTATCTGCCCCTCGTTCAACATACTGTAAACAATGTCCTTCGTCTCTTGGGAAGATAAAGGCCCGCTCTCCACCTCCACCAGTTCGTTATCGATACGGTAATGCATAGGCGCATTCGCGCTTATGTGAAGATCAGACGCCCGTTTCCCGGGCATGGCCATCAATATTTTCCTGATATCTTTCCTCATATCCTTCACGCTTATTCCCCCATTACCTTGTTTTTCCCCTGCGCCCTGGCTTTCTCCATATACTGACGGGCCTTGTCTATGATTTCCTTCGCGTTCGTTCCGTCGATAGGATTTTCGCCAACCCCTATACTCGCGGTGAGCCTGTCATTCGCTTCGGTTGAAAGCTCCATCTTTTCTATCTTCCCGCGAATATGCTCGGCCATCTCAAGGCTTTCTCTTTTGTTCGTCTCGGGTAAAAGCACCCCAAACTCGTTATGATCGGACCTCGCGATCTTGCTGACCGGGGACACGGACGCGCTCAAAAGATCAGCCAGCTGTCTGAGGACATGTTTCGCCTTTGACGCGCCGTAATGGTCCGAATATTTTTCAAAATCATCCACGCTCAGCACTATCATGGAACAGGGGCGCTGATAATATACAGCCCTGTTGATCTCATCCTGCAGCTGTTCTTCAATATAGGAAAAGGTATAGAGACCCGTAAGACTGTCAACCACCTCCAGGCTTTTCACCCTTTCACCTGTCCGGGAACTCTGATACCCGAGGACCAGCTCTTTCTCATAAGCCCTTATGACATCCACATCCTCATCGCCGAACTCAACACCTTCCGCGGAATTGCCGAACATTATGATCCCTACGATATTGGCGTTTACCTTCATCGGGAACAAGACGACGTTCACCTTAGCCAGTTTCTTCCTCAACTCCTCCTGCCAGGAACCCTTCCGCGGGCGTGAATCGACCATAAGGCACTCATCCCTGACGAAAAACTTCTCCATGGAAGGAAGTTCCGGTCCGATGTCGGTGACAACTATATTCTTGCCGGAATCGTTGAAAAAAGACTCCAGGGAATATGTTCCTGTCTTTTCTCTCGTAAAGATGGCGCAAAAACCTCCGTACAGCTCCTGCGCCAGCCTTTCAGTGGCAAAATTGGCCACTTCCTTGAATTTCGCTCCTGAACTGATAAGATCGCCCAGTCTCATCAGATTTGTAAGCGTAAGGACTTTTCTGTGTATCCTGACATTCAGGGATGCCGTCTTTTTGCTGTATTCCTGCAGTTCCTTCACATAACCGCGTATCTTCCCGGTCATGCTATTGACGGCGCTGGCTATGTCCCCCAGTTCATCGTCCCTTTTGAGCAAAATGTTTGAATCGAAGTGCCCACCCGCTATGATCTTCGTCTCAATAGCGAGGTTAACGATCGGAATTATGAGCTCCTTTGCCAGAAGATACCCTGACCAGGCAACCCACAAAGAGAACAGAACAATAGCGCTTGCCTGGAACATATCCGCCTGCGTCTCCGGGAAAACGTAATTCGTGACAAAATACGCGATAACCAGCAAAGGAAGGATCGACATAAGGGAAAAAGCGATCATCAGCTTATATTTCAGACTTTTTCTCCCCAGGGACAGATACTGCCACACCCCCATAACGCACCTCCGTCTTTAATATAATAATATAGTTCTACACAAAATCGCCGAATGTATTAATAATACACGACGCGCAATCAAAAGTCAAAAAGCCCATATTCAAGATTCAGGCAAAAAATGTAACTCAACCAGCGAGTGGCTGTTTTGAAACATTCTTACCCGGGCCGCTCGATGCGACTATTCAAATGAATATTTCTTATCCTGGTTGAACAAAGTATTGTTATAGAAAAATGGACACCGGTGACTGGTCAGGCTGTCAGGCTTATTCCGTACAGGACATTAAAGGGGCCCGAAAGCTTGGTATCCGCCGAAGGCGGATTTTCGGGCCCCTTTTTGAGTCCGATTCCCCGCTGGAGGGAATCGGACGTTCCTGGTAGGAATAAGCCTGACAGCCTGACCAGACGTAAGCATCTTCTCTCAACTGAACTAATACAGATTCAGGCACAGGCATCTTCGGATCAGCGGTCTGGAGGCCTGTAAAGGCCGCTTTTCTCAATCTCCGTCTTAAAATAATTTTCGTCAATGCCTGTCCTTATATGTGCCCATGGCAGGGCGTCGTCAAGAGCGTAAGTCCTGTAAGCGTAATCATGTATATCAAGTCCGTTCTCGCGGAAGGATTCTTCCCATATCCTGAAATTAAAAAATTCCGTCCAGCTGTCCATCTTAGCGCCCCTGTTCCATGCCGTATATATGACATTGGAGAGTCTGCGCTCGCCTCTTGACAGGCTCCCTTCCACTAACGACTGCTCCAGGTTGTGGAACGCTACCTGTATCTTCCTGGAAGAATTCGACAGCAGTGCCTTCTTTATGCGATTCATCCCGCTCTTCTCTTTCATGCCAAGCCACTGGAAGGGAGTATGCGCTTTGGGTATAAAAGGATTGACGCTGACTTTTATCTCGGCAGCGCCGCTGGATACTGTCTTTTTCAGGCCGGAGAGCTCCCGCGACAGCTTTATTATATTTTCCGCCTCGTCTTCGGGTTCCCCGGGAAATCCTACCATAAAATACAACTTCAGCCTTGCCCAGCCGTGGCGGAACGCGAGCAAAGCCGATCTGCAAAGGACCCTGATGTCAATATCCTTTCCGAGTGATTCTCTCATTCTGTCGCTGGCAGATTCCGGGGCAAAAGTCAGGCCGGTCCGGCGCACAGCGGATATCATCTCCGGGAGGCTGTAAAACGTTTCATCCACGCGCAGTGACGGTATCGATATCCCGATGCCCCTGTCGCGAAAATCCTCTTTCAGTGCCCTGACCAGATCCACCAGGTATGGATAATTCACACTGGAGAGGGACAAAAGAGAGATCCTCTCGTAACCGGTGTATCTGTAAGTCTCCCGGCAGATACTCCTGAGACGGTCCACGGTTCTGACCCTCACTGGACGGTTAACAGCGCCCGCCTGACAGAAACGGCACCTGTTCGGGCACCCTCTCATGACCTCTACAGCCATCCTGTCATGAATGATCTTTACCAGTGGAACTATCTGTTTTACCGGATAATACGTATTTTCAAGATCCCGGACCCGGGCCTTCTCTACCACCGCCGGCACCTCTTTTTCAACGGGTCTGAGCCGCAGGAATCTCTTACCCGAGTATTCAGCCTTGTAGAGGGACGGCACGTATACTCCTTCAAGCCCGGCAAGAGACCTCAGTATCCGCTTCCTGTCGCGTGTCTTCGCCCTGGCCCTGCGGTATTCGTCGATGAACCTCGGAAGGGATCCTTCGCCGTCGCCGATTATAAACGCGTCAATAAACCCGCTCATCGGCTCGGGGTTATAGCAGCAGGCCCCGCCGGCTATGACCAGAGGCTCATCCCCGCGCCGTTGTCTCGAGACAAGCGTTATGCCGCCCAGATGAAGCATGTTCAAAACATTCGTGTATGTCAACTCGTACGAAAGAGAGAACCCCACAATATCAAATCTGTTTATGTCGGTCTTCGATTCCAGACTGAACAATCGCCGGCCGTGGTTCTTCAATTCCCGTTCCATATCATCCCACGGCATAAATACCCGTTCGCAGACAATATCGTCCCGCTCGTTAAGAAGATGATACAGGATACGCAGTCCCAGATAACTCATACCGACCTCATAGGTGTCGGGATATGCCAGAACAACCGATGTCCTGCTTTTCGTAAAAGCTTTACGGACACTGTTAGTCTCTTCGCCGATGTAGCGTCCCGGTTTCTGTACCTTGTCAAGTATCCCTTTTAATCCGTTCATGATCATACCTATCTGATATTGCGCTATCCCGAGAGAGGTTTGGATTATTTGTATCAGTTTTACTGAGAGAGATGCTCACTACTGGTCAGGCTGGATCCCTTTTACCGGTCGGCCTTACGGCCTATGGCGAGTAAAAAGCCCGCGCCTATAAGAGTGGCAACGGTATTGGATCCGCCGTAACTTATAGCCGGAAGAGGCAGCCCGACAACCGGCATGAGCCCGATCGTCATCGATATGTTCACGAAAACCTGGAAAGATATCAGTGTTACTACCCCGGCGGCCACGGCTTTCCCGTAGATATCATCGGCAACAGCTATGATCCTTATCCCGCGCGCTATAAGCAGCGCGTATAACCCTATCAATGCCGCGGCACCGATAAAACCCCACTCTTCCCCGATTACGGAGAAGATGAAATCGGTATGCCGCTCGGGAAGGAATTTCAGATAACTCTGCGTTCCATTGAGCCAGCCCTTCCCGAATATACCACCGGACCCGATCGCGATCTTCGACTGGATTATGGTATACCCGGCTCCGAGCGGATCCAGATTCGGATTTATGAAAACCATAAGCCTGTTTTTCTGGTAATCCTTCAGGAGACTCCAAAAAAAAGGCAGGCCTGCCAGTCCCGCCGCCACGCTCAAAAATATGTATTTAACCCTTCCCCCGCACAGGAATAACATGGCAAAAAGTACGGGAATAAATACAAGTGCTGTCCCAAGATCCGGCTGGAGAAAGATCAGGGCAACAGCAGGCATTATCAGGATAATGGCGCCCGCATAAGTTCCGAGCGTGGCTATTTTCTCGCGCCTCCCTCCCAAAAAAGCGGCCAGGGCCAGAATTACGGTAATTTTTACGAATTCGGAAGGCTGCAGCGAGACAGGCCCCATATCTATCCAGCGTCTGGCGCCGTAACGTTCGCCGCCGAACAATAAAAGAAAAACAAGAGCCGCCAGGTTCAGGGCGTATATTACATAAGCAAAATCCATAATCTTCAGATAATCCGCGTTCGCGGCTATGAAAAGAAAAACAAACCCGGCCGTGACCCACAGTATCTGCTTCAATACAAGCGCATCCAGGCCTCCGCCTGCCTCCCTGTCCCATGTCGCGCTGTATATGAAAACGATCCCGAGAAGAGAGATCAGCACAACGGCGAGTAATAAAACCTTATCGATACGTCCTCTCCTGGCTGTTATCATATTGTCCCTTTTCCCGTGTCCCGCGTTTTATCCGCGGTTCCTTAGTCCCGATCCTCCGCAGGTTGATCACGATCACCGCTAAGCAGCCCGAGCTCTTCTGCCTTCTGAAAAACCCTGCCCCCTGTTCCAGCCGCGTAATAACCGCCTTTACCGCCGTATTCGTCAAATACCACAACCGCCAGTCTTGCTTTCTCGAACGGCGCAAACCCGGCGAACCAGCCGTGATTCTTCTCTTTTGAGGTCTGGGCCGTGCCTGTTTTCCCAGCGACCACAACATTGTCCAGTCTCGCTTTCATGCCCGTACCCCTTGGATCGTTTACGACTTTCCTTAACGCGTCCCGTATGATTTCAAGCGATCCCGGAGATATGTTCAGATCGATCCGGGCCCCGCTGCTTACGGGTATTCCTCCGATCTTCTCCACCACATAAGGTTTCACCAGATAACCTCCATTCGCGAAAACAGACATCATCCGGACTATCTGAAGCGGAGAGCACAGAAGATATCCCTGCCCTATCGAATAGTTCACGGTATCGCCCTTATACCAGTTCTCACCGAAACGCTTCTTCTTCCAGTTGCGTGTCGGGACCGTCCCCGGCGTCTCTCCGGGAAGGTCTATTCCCGTACACGCCCCAAACCCGAATTCCTTTGCGAACGCGGATATTCTGTCTACCCCGAGAAGAAGGCCAAGATTGAAAAAATAGACGTTACACGAGTTTTTTATCCCCTCTTTCAATACCAGCATACCGTGGCCGCTTTCCCGCCAGCAGTGGAACGTCGCCCTGCCCAGGGTAAAATAACCCGGACAGTTAAACGCCGTTTCCTGTGTCGCAACCCCCGTCTCCAGCGCGCCTGTAGCCACTATGATCTTGAATATCGAACCCGGCGGGTAAGCGCCGCCGATCGCCCTGTTAAGCAAAGGATAATCCCTGTTCTTCAGGAGATCATTTATCTCCTGTCTTCTGGTTCGGCTGACGAAAATGTTGGGGTCATAAGCCGGGGCGCTGGCCATGGCCAGTATGGCTCCATCCTCAGGATCCATGGCCAGTATGGCTCCTTTCTTGTTCTCCAAAAGCTCCTCACAGAACTTCTGAAGCTCCAGATCAATGGTCAGATAGAGATCTTTACCGGGACTCGGTTCCCTGAACCCCAGCGTTAATACCTTACGCCCCCGATGATCGACTTCGATCTGCTTACCGCCATGCCTGCCCCTCAGATATTCATCATAATATTTTTCGATCCCGTCCCTGCCTACCAGATCGTTTATCTGGTAACCGTAATGTTTCAGCGTCTCAAATTCAGAACGGTTTATACATCCCACATATCCCAGGGTATTCGACGCAGTGTTCCCGTGTATATACTCACGCTTGGCGGATACCTCAAGCAAAAGGCCCGGGTAATCCGCCCCGCTTTCTTCCAGATGTATGGCTTTCTCTATCCCCACATCAGCGGCAACGCAGACAGGCGAATAAGGCTGCTCCCGGCTTTTCTTGATGTCTGCGGCGATCTCACCCCTTGGAACCTCAAGAACGGAACTCAAAACATCCGCCAGAGAATCCATGTCCTTGATCCGGCTGTAAATGACCGAGACGTTAAAACACAGGACATCCTTTACCAGGCCATCCCCGTTTCTGTCAAAAATACAGCCCCGGGGAGCCATCAAAGAAACCACTCTCAGCCTGTTCCCCTCTGACATGACCCTGTATCTCTCATGCCAGCCGACCTGGATACAGGCCAGGCTTATCAGAAGGATCGCCATGCAGGAAATCAGGATCAGTGCGAATATCTTCGTTCTCATGGTTTCAGTCTTAATAACCATTTAAGAAAAGCGAATGCAAACGGAGAAACCAGGACGGTCATTATCAGGGACCGCCGGCTCATGAGGATAACAAAAGGTATGCCGATGTCATTGCCGCTGGTCATATTTAAATAAAACGTATGAGCCGCTATCACCATAAATGCCGCGGTTGCCGTAGTAATCACCTGAGCGGCGGGATTCTGCCGGTAAAACATCCTGGGCAGCAGTGAAGATAACGCCCCCACCGCCGGAAAGATAAGGATATCCAGAGCAAGCGTGTCAACCGAAAGACACCCTCTGAAAAAGCCGGCTATAAAACCAAAACTCGCACCGTCGGCTCCGCCCAGGAAAATACCCGTAAAAACGACCATAAGCAGGATAACATCGGGGAACCGTTCGATACGGCTCACCAGGATGGCCTGGGCCAGGACAGAAATGATAAGCAAGCCGTAAAGGTAAAACCGTGTCTTCATGTTATCAGGCTTCAAGGCTCAAGTTTTATTTTATACACAGGACTTCTTCCTGGCTGAAACAGTCCGCGGAGGGTTTGATCGTCGCGTACTTATACAGTCCTGTCTTACTTTTGCCCACGGAAACGATCTCGCCTATGGTTATGCCTTTAGGGAATAACCGGCTGAATCCCGCGGTGACGACAACAGCGCCCTCCTTTACTTCCGCGTCTATGGGAAGATAAAGTATCCTGGCCCTACCCTTCCCTGCCCCTGTTACAATGCCGTTGATACGCGATTCTTTCAGCATGGCGCCTGCTTTAAACCCCGGGTGCGTTATCAGCATAACGGAACTGGTGTTTTTCCCGGCCTCGACCACCTTCCCCAGTAACCCCCTGGCGGAGCATACTGCCGAGTCCTTTTGTACCCCGTCCGCGGTCCCTTTGTTAATAACAAACGACCCTATCCAGTCGTTGGGGTTTCTCACGATAACTTCGGCGGAGACAGTGTCAAACTGGATCTTCTCTTCGAATTTTAAAAGGGCGCGGAGGCGCTTGTTTTCATCCCGCAGATCCCTGAACCGGTCGACCTCCAGGGAAAGGCTCCCTATCGTCTCACGCAGGGATTCGTTCTCTTCGGCCAGATACTGTTTACTGCCGCAATACCGGCTGACACTGTAATAAAATTTTATGGGGGACAGGAATGCTTTGAGGAAAAGTTTTCTAACGCCGGAGAAAAAAAGCAGGAATACTAACGCAAGAAGGCATGTGGCAAATATCCGGATTTTCTTTTCGATAGAGAGTTTATACACATTGAGCAGCTGTTATTTTTTCTTATTTCTGCAGACCGGCCGTAATCGTTAACTTCTTAAGGTACTTCAATTCGCTCAGCACCTTTCCCGTTCCCAGGGCCACAGCCGTCAAAGGATCATCGGCGAGATGGACAGGCAGGCCGGTCTCCTCTGCAATAAGTTTGTCCAGTCCCCTGAGAAGTCCCCCGCCCCCGGCAAGTATCAATCCCTTTTCTATGAGGTCCGCGGATAATTCCGGAGGTGTCCTCTCCAGCGTGATCCTTACAGCCTCCACTATCTGGGCGATCGGCTCGGAAAGCGCCTCACGGACCTCCTCGCTGGTTATGGTGATCATCTTGGGGAGTCCCGCGACAAGATCCCGGCCCTTGACATCCATTGTTTTCTCTTCTTTCATGGGATAAGCGGCCCCTATCTTTATCTTGATCCCTTCAGAGGTCATTTCCCCTACCATGAGATTGTAAGTCCGCTTCAGGTAATTCATGATCGCCTCATCCATCTCATCCCCGCCAATGCGGATAGACTTTGAGAATACGACTCCGGCCAGGGATATCACTGCCATCTCGGTAGTCCCGCCGCCGATATCTATTATCATGTTCCCCGAGGGTTCCTGTATCGGAAGACCGACGCCGATCGAAGCCGCGATCGGTTCCTCCAGCATATAGACCTCTCTGGCACCCGCATGAAGAGCGGAATCCTTGACCGCGCGTTTCTCAACCTCTGTAATACCCGAAGGGATCGCTATAACGACCCGCGGACGGACCAGCCTGCGGGAATTGTGAACCTTCTTGATGAAATATCTCAACATGCTTTCGGTGATCTCAAAATCAGCGATAACTCCGTCTTTCATGGGCCTTATCGCGACAATATTCCCGGGAGTCCTTCCCAGCATGCGTTTGGCTTCCTCCCCGACAGCCAGAACATTTGAGGTCCCTGCCTCTATGGCCACGACCGAAGGTTCACAGAGAACAATGCCTTCATTTTTTAGATACACAAGGGTGGAAGCGGTCCCCAGGTCTATGCCCATGTCGCTGGAAAAGACCCCCAGGAGACTATCAAAATATTTCATTAAGCGATGTTGAATCATATCTAGAATAATCTTGGTTCAGCTAATATACGAGCTAATATATATATATAATGTCGCGGCAGGTCACGGTTTTGCGTTCATAAAACTTTAAAAATAGTAACAAACAATAAAACCTTTGTCAAACCTTTTTTGTTCTTAAGTTCCAGCCCGGGCTGGAACTTTTAATTTCTTACCTTCTCGATATCAAAAAGAAAGCCGGGATACGACGTGTTAACGCAGGCGGTATCCCGGATAAGACAGTCCCCGTCAGAAACCAGGGCCGCAACGGCCATACTCATGGCAATGCGATGGTCACCGAAACTGTCCAGCCCGGACGCGGCTATTTTACCGTTCCTCCCCGGGATCAGCAGAGAACCGTTTTCCTCCTCGATACGGACTCCCATGCGGGAAAAATTTTCCACAATACTTTTTACTCTGTCACTCTCTTTGACCTTCAATTCCTTCACCCCTTTGATCACTGTCATTCCTTCAGCCATAACAGCCGCAACCGCGAGGATCGGGATCTCATCTATCAGCAGTGGGACTTCTTCTGCCTCCACGACCGTGCCCTTTAACCGCGAGTGCCGTATTTCCAGATCACCCTCAGGCTCAAAACCTTCCCGGCGGTCGAGAACCTTGATGTCCCCGCCCATCCTCCTCAAGACGCTAATCACTCCGGTCCTCGTGGGATTCAGCCCGACGTTACGTATGATCAGACGTGAACCCTTGACAAGAAGCGCTCCGACCATAAAAAAGGCCGCACTTGATGTATCCCCCGGAACTGCGAGAGGCGCGGGCACGAGCTCTTTCAAGCCGGTGATCTCGGTCGTAAGGCCTTTATTTTTAATGTCCGCCGAAAAATATCTCATCATACGTTCGGTATGATCCCTTGACTGAAAAGGTTCGCTGACAGAAGTCCTTCCGCTGGCGTACAAACCGGCGGCAAGCACGCACGATTTTACCTGCGCGCTGGCTACAGGCATCTCATACCTTACGGAACTCAGCGGGATTTTTCTCCCTTTTATCCTCAGAGGCGCGTGAGCCCCTCCTTCCACCGGCTCGATCTCCGCCCCCATCAGCGAGAGAGGTTCTATGATACGATGCATGGGGCGCTGCGAAAGGGATTTATCTCCGGTAAGGACAGTGGTGAACTCCTGTCCCGCAAGTACCCCCGCCAGTATGCGCATGGCTGTTCCGGAATTCCCGAGATAAAGCTCCTCCGGCGGCGGGGCAAGCCCTTTCAGGCCTTTTCCCTGAACCGTGACCGTGCCATCCTTCCTGGCTATTTCCGTACCCATGCTGCGGAACGCCTCAAGTGTCCGCATGCAGTCCTCGCTGAAAAGAAAATTGCGTATACGGCATTTCCCGCGGGATATCGACCCGAACATTACTGCCCTGTGTGAAATGCTCTTATCAGACGGAACCGATAATTCGCCTTTTAATCCTCCACTGGCCTTTTTGATCTTCCAATCCATAGCTCATCTCCCGGTCATTCATGTCTTCCCTTCTCAACTGCCTCCTGCATATCCTCCGGCATGGGGGAACTGAACTCCATATACTCGCCGGTATCCGGATGGGTAAAACCAAGCGTTTCGGAATGAAGCGCCAGCCGGGCCATGTCACGGCCACGGCCGTATTTAGTATCACCGAGAACAGGATGCCCGAGGTGCTTCATGTGAATACGTATCTGATGCGTTCGGCCGGTTTTCAGTTCCAGACGCAGGAAAGTGAAATCACTGAACCTTTGGATAACATGATAAAGCGTGCAGGCTTCTTTACCTCCCGCGTAGTCGACGTTCATCTTTTTTCGGTCCACCGCATGCCTTGCCACGGGCGCTTCAACGATGCCGTTATCCATCTCGACACGTCCCTTTACCAGCGCTACATACCATTTTCGGACAGCCCTCCCCTGGAACTGTTTTGCCAGTGACCTCAAAGCCCGGAAGTTCTTAGCCGCTACTATAACGCCTGATGTATCTTTATCCAGTCTGTGCACGATCCCGGGTCTGAGGCTGTCTCCCGCTTCGGGCAATTCACCGCAGTGATAGAGAAGCGCGCTTACCAGTGTCCCTGTCCTGTTCCCCGCTCCGGGATGAACAACCATACCGGCCGGTTTGTCCACCACGATGATCCAGTCGTCCTCGTACAGTATATTCAACGGGATGTCCTCCGGTTCCACATCATCTATCTCCGGCAGGGGCGCCAATCCGACAAAAACCGCGTCCCCCTCACGCGCAATATAATGAGGCTTGACCGTCTCTCCGTTAACGCGGACAAACCCGCTGTCCATGAGAAACTTTACATGAGTTCTGGAATACCCCTCACCTACTTTAAGCGTTATGCATTTATCCATGCGGGTCCCGGCATCCTCATGACTTACCGTGAATCTGAGTTCTTCATTTTGCGGCATGTGATACACTCAATTTTCATTTCCGCGCTTCTTTGCTCTCGACAGGACGATATAAACGATGATACCGCACAGAAACATACCTATGCTTATGATCTGGGAGATCCTTATGCCGAGAAAAACGGCGAGGTTGTCGCCCCGCATAAAATCCATAAAAAATCTGAAAGACGCATATAAGATCATATACATGGTAAAAAGGTATCCGTCAAAAAGCCGCCTTTTCCTCAGCGCGATGAGGACCATAAAAATCATAAGAAGAAACAGGCTCGAGTAAGTCTGTGTGGGTATCCTCATCACCGTCTCTCCGGGAAACGTAACCCCTATTCCTCTTTCAATGACCCTGCCGTAACAGCAGCCGTTAAGATAACAGCCTATTCGCCCTACTGCCTGGCCCAGGGCTATATACGGAGCTATCAGGTCACTGGCCTTCCAGAAAGAAAGCTTTTTTATCCGTGACATCACCGCTCCCGACAGCACGGCCACTGCAAGGGCCCCCTGAAAAGCCAGGCCGCCTTCATAGAACATCAGCGCCCTCAGGGGATAACGGCAGTAGTATTCCCAGTTGATAAGCACAAACAGAAGCCTGCCCCCGATCAGGCCTCCGATGAGGATCACTATCAAACAGTCAAAAATACTGTCAGAGCGCATCCCGAACTTTTCGGAGTCCCGGAGTATGAGGATCGTGGAAAGCAGAAAACCGGCTGCTACAAGCAGCCCGTAAGAATACAGGGTAAAAGACCCGAACTGAAATATTATGCGATGCATTCATTCTCCATCTTTACCCCGGTCACACACCAACAGACTGGGTCAGATGTGTAATTCCGATCCCGCATCGGAATCGGGCGACTGTTTTTGCGCTCTAATGCCGGCAAGCAGCGAGCATCCAAGCGTAACGGCCCCGATACTGATAAAACTGTCGGCGAGATTAAACACCGGCCATATCCGAAAATCGATAAAATCTATCACATACCCGAAGCGTATCCTGTCTGTAAGATTCCCCAGCGTGCCGCCCATCATGAAACAAAGGGCGATCCTTTCCCCAACGTTCAATATGTGTGATCTGCGTATTAAAAAATAACTGATAAGGATTAACGCCAGCACAGCGATAATAACGAACAGGTAAGGATGTTTTCCGAACAGCCCGAAAGCCGCGCCGGTATTATGTACAAGCCTTATATGGAAAAAATTCTTGATCACCGGTACGTCAAGGCGCGAGAGGAGAACCTTCCCTACACAGAATTTGGACAGCTGATCCAAGGAGTAAATAAGAAAAATTATAAAACAATACAATCTTATTTGCCCGCGGACTTTTCTTCTTTTTCCTGGCATTTGATACAATGTCCTGCCTGTGGCATGGCTTTAAGGCGTTGTTTCGAAATGTGCGCTCCGCAAAAATCGCAGCTGCCGTAGGTGCCTTCGTCAACGCGTTTCAGCGCCTCATCCAGGGAGAACAATCTCTCCCGCTCTGCTTCGGCCAGCCCCAGGGAAAACTCCCTGTCATAAAGATCGGTAGCCATGTCCGCCATATGGAAAGAATATCCGGAAAGATCGCCCGAAGCGTCCTTGAACGATTTATTCAAACCTTCGTCTTTGAGACTTATAAGTTCCTGGATGATCTGCGCCTTCTTCTCTATCAGCTCTTTCCTTATAGTCTTTAATTCCTGTTTTGTGAAAGGCATATCCTTTTTGCCCGGGCTTCTCTTTTTAACCATTACGGCTCCTTTCCAGAAGTGTATTATAACACCGCTTGCATAAATCCGGGAAGTCTTTGTTTTCCCCGACGGTTTCGCTGAAATTCCAGCATCTCTGGCATTTCTCTCCAGGGGCCCGTCTTACCCCGATCTTGAGCGGCAGGTTCGGGACATCTTCCATATCGCGCTCAAGCCCCTCTGCCACCGTCGCCTGCGAAACCTTGAAAAGCCCGGGGAAAAGACCGATATTCTCCCGGACGAAATCAAACATCCCCGCGTCGTCGGAATAGAGCGTGATAGCTGCTTCCAAGGGGCTTCCTATGAGATCCTCTTCGCGTTTTAACTCAAGAAGCTTCATGACACCGTCTCTTATCTCCAGTATCTTCCGCCATTTCGCGTCAAGTTCCCCGTCTTTCCAGTTGCTCATATCCCCGTCGGTGTCCGGCCAATCCGACATATGGACGCTTTCTTCTTTCTCTCCGGACTCAATGGCCCGCCAGACCTCTTCCGCGGTGAAAGAAAGAATAGGAGCCACTATACGGACCAAAGTATGCAGTACCCGGAAGACGGCTGTCTGCGCCGACCTCCTTTCAGCGGAACCCTGTGCCATTACATACAACACATCCTTTGAAACGTCAAGATAAAAAGCACTCACTTCATAAACACAAAAATTATACACGGCACGGTACACTTTATAAAACTCCCAGCTGTCATAATAGCCATTCATCTCTTCGACCAATCCATGAAGCCGGGACAGCATCCATCTGTCGGTTTCCGATAAATCCCGGACCGCGAGGGCGTCCTTTGATACGTCAAAATCGTACAGATTACTTAACAAAAAACGGAACGTGTTCCGTATCTTCCTGTAACCATCCGCAAGCCGTTCCAGGATCTCCGGAGAAACTTTTATGTCCACTCTATAATCACTCGAAGCCACCCACAATCTCAGGATATCGGCGCCGTATTTCCTCATTATATCCTGCGGACTTATTACATTCCCTGTCGACTTGGACATTTTTTTGCCCTTGCCGTCCACTACGAACCCGTGCGTCAGCACCCTGCTGTAAGGAGCGCGTCCTTTTGCGGCCATGGATGTAATAAGCGCCGCCTGGAACCATCCTCTGTGCTGATCAGAGCCCTCGAGATACAGATCAGCCGGAAAAGTCAGTTCTTCTCTGGCGTCCAGGACAGCTTTATGGCTGACCCCGGAATCGAACCATACGTCCAGTATATCGTCCTCTTTGCGGAAATCCGTGCCGCCGCATCTTCGGCAGGCTGCATCTTTCGGGATCATTTCGCCGGCAGGCGTATCAAACCACACGTCCGCACCTTTCTTCCGGGTAAGACCGGCTATTTTCCTGATGATCTCCGCGCTGGTAAACGTCTCACCGCACGAAACGCACTGAAAAGCCGGTATCGGCACTCCCCAGTACCGCTGCCGGGAAAGACACCAGTCCGGCCGCATCCTGACCATGGAATCTATGCGTTCTTGCCCTACCGCCGGTATCCATTCAACCTCTTCCTCTATGGTCCGCACCATCCTCTTGCGCAGGTCAAGGTGATCTATGTTCATGAACCATTGTTCGGTAGCGCGGAATATAATGGGTTCCTTGCACCGCCAGCAGTGGGGATAAGAATGCGTGATCTCTTCGGACATGATGAGTACCCCTTCCGCGCGTATCTTTTCGATTATCGCGCTGTTGGCCTCGAAAACATCCTGCCCGGCGAACTCACCCGCTTCAGCGCTGAACTTTCCGGTGCCCTCAACCGGCATAATAACGGGAAGGCCGTATTTTTTCCCGGTAAGATAATCTTCCTGCCCGTGGCCCGGCGCGGTATGCACGCAACCGGTGCCTTCTTCCTTTGTGACATAATCCGCCAGCACTATCAGGGCTTTCCGGTCAATGAACGGATGTCTCGCTTTTTTGATCCGTTCCGCCGTTTCCTGGCCCGTAAGTTCCTCTATAACCCGGTAATCCTTCACTCCGAACTTTCCCGCAAGGGCCGGGACCAGATCCGATGCCATGATCCATACCTCATCACCGGCCGCGACAAAAGAATACATAAACCGGGGGTGCAGCGCGATCGCGACATTTGCCATAAGCGTCCAGGGAGTGGTGGTCCATATAACGAAAAACGTCTTCGCTCCCCGGGCATCCTCCGGATCCGCTTCGAACTTCACGTATATGGAAAACGAAACTTTGTCTTCATACTCAACTTCAGCTTCTGCCAGGGCTGTTTCGCAGGTCCTGCACCAGTTGACGGGTTTAAGATCCTTGTAAATATATCCTTTTTCGTAGAGGTCCGCTAACGCGGAAAGTATATCCGCCTCGTAGTCCCTGGCAAGCGTCAGATACGGATTTTTCCAGTCTCCGAATATGCCCAGCCTCTCGAACTCTCCGGACTGTATCCTTACGTATTTCATGGCGTAATCGTGTGCCTTTTTTCGAAAAGCAACCCGATCGATATCGTCCTTGGTGATGTCCAGCTCCTTGAAAAGCTGATGTTCCACAGGCAGCCCGTGACAGTCCCAGCCGGGGACAAACGGGGACAGAAAACCCTTCATGGTAAAGTATTTGACGCATATATCCTTGAGCATCTTGTTAAGGACATGCCCCATATGAATGTGCCCGTTGGCATACGGCGGGCCGTCGTGCAGGATGAATACCCTTTCCGAATCTTTCCGTTTGTCGATGATCCCGGCATAGATGTCTTCCTGTTGCCATCTCTTGAGGAGCTCAGGTTCTCTCTGCGGCAACCCGGCTTTCATGGGAAACGTCGTTCGCGGCAGGTTAAGCGTATCCTTATATCCTGTTTTCTCTTTCTTCTGTACCATTTTTTGTATCTCGCTCCACCATCATATGAACCCGTCAATGATCGGCTTCAGTTTTTCAAGTGTCTCCTGCGGAACAGCCTCTTTTCTGGTAACGATCGCACCGCGTAATGTCCCCCCGCAGGCGCATGACCGCCTCTCCGGCATATTCGCAACAGTATTACGCAACATCAACTTGGCGGTTTCCATGTTCTTGTTGAGGTTCTCGGTGATCATTTCGACGGAAACGGTATCCACTTCCGGCCCCAGATACCAGCAGTCATAATCGGTTATCATCGCCATGGTCGCGTAGCAGATACCAGCCTCACGGGCCAGACGCGCCTCCGGCATACTCGTCATGCCTATAACATCAATTCCCCAGCTCTTATAAAGATAGGATTCGGCTTTTGTCGAAAAAGCCGGACCTTCCATATTAACGTATGTTCCGCCGTCATGGATCTTAAGGTCAAGCCCGCGGTTGCTCGTGTAGATTGCCTCCCTCAATTCCGGACAAACCGGTTCCGCGAACGGTATGTGGGCAACGATACCGTCCCCGAAAAACGTAGTGGGTCTGGCCTGGTTCGTCCGGTCGATAAACTGGTCGACAAGGAGAACATCCATCGGACATATCTCCTCTTTGAGACTGCCTACCGCGGCCACAGAAATAAGGCGTTCAACGCCAAGGACCTTAAAGGCGTAGATATTTGCCTTGAAATTTATTTCCGTCGGAAGAAGATTATGGCCGCGGCCGTGCCTCGGCAAAAAAACCACCTCTTTTCCCGCAAGGGTCCCTATGACAAACTCATCCGAAGGGTCGCCAAACGGCGTCGATACGCGCTTCCGGTCAATAACCTCAAGCTCCTCGATATTGTAAAGCGCGCTTCCTCCTATTATACCTGTCCTGCTCATTGTTTCAGCACCTCCACGACTTTGTTCCTGCAGGCAAAACCCGCGATTATCGTTACGCCTTTTTTTTTCACGCCGTACTCTTTCGCGATGAGGTCTATCAGAGCCTTATTGGCCTTACCCTTTTCAGGCGCTGCATTGACATAAGCCTTTATCCGGCCGTCTTTTTTGACAAGCCGTTCGCGCGACGATCTCGGAAAAACCTTTACCTCCAGTCGCAACACCATTATCCCAGCCGGTACGCGATATGATAAAGAATATTGACCATGAAATTTTTCAGCACGCTTAATACCAGAAACGCGACGATGGGCGAAAAATCCATAGCTCCTATCTGCAGCGGAAGTCTGCGGAACGGCGCCAGGATAGGATCAGTAATCCTGTAAATAACCTGAACTATCTCATTATACGGATCAGCGTTAACCCACGAAAGAATGATCCTGATCACCAGGACAAAATATAAAATATTAAAAACAAGAGAAACCAGCAACGCAAGACTCCGGAACAGTTCCCCGAGAATGAACATCCTTTTACCCCCGTGATAATTCCTCAGACCGCTTCTTTGCCTCTGCAATAGCGGTCTTTATGACGGACTTCATGCCTTTTTCATCAAAAACCGCTAATGCGGCTTCTGTGGTCCCGCCTTTGGAAGCTACTTTCCTGATCAGTTCCGCGGGAAGGCTTTCCGCATCCCGCATCAACGCGGCAGAACCGTACAGGGTCTGGACGACCAGCTCCTTTACCGTATCTCCCTCAAATCCCATCTCTACCCCGGCATCTATCATCGCCTCCGCCAGATAAAAAAGATACGCGGGCCCGCTGCCGGAGAGAGCGGTCACGCCGTCCAGAAAACTCTCGTCGACTTCCAGGACCTTGCCGATCCCGGCGAATATATCCTTTATCTCTCCGGTCACTTTAACCATATTGTTGCATGAAATACAGGTTATGCTCTCGGCGACAAGTGCCGCCATGTTGGGCATGGCCCTGACCACGGGGACATCCCTGCCGAGTCTCGCCGTAATGGCACTTATCCTGACCCCCGCCATCACGGATATTATTGTCTGTCCCTTGATATCCCCGGAAATATCCCCGAAAAGACCCTCAAAATCCTGAGGTTTGACCGCTATCACCAGGAGATCAGAAGCGCGCACCAGGGAGAGCAATTCCTCCCGGGTACATCCTGTTTCTTCCGCCAAGCGAGCCGCCTTTGTCTCATCTTTATCATTCAACAGAATAGAACGTGGAGGTGCGATACCTTTTTTGACCATACCCCGCGCAATAGCGCCGCCCATATTACCGCAGCCTATAATACCTGCTGTCAATCCTTTCATGACCTATTTCTCCCTGTTATTGACGGTTAAAAGTATCATAATTCACACCCGATGTCAATACTCGCAAAGTTTACCCCCTGTTCACACTCCGGGAGTGCGAATGGATATACAAAGTATTGTTATAAAAAGAAAGGATACTGGTAGCTGGTCAGGCTGTTTAGCACACTCCGTACAGAGGCCTTGATTGCCGGGCAAGCTTGGTCCCTTGACATTTTGAAAAAATGTCAAGGGTTGCGCGGCAATCGCGGAGTCCGATTTGCCGCTGGAGCAAATCGGACTCCCCCTGGTAGGAGTGGGCTAAACAGCCTGACCAGACGCAGGTGTCTCTAAAAATACTTGTCAATAAATCCCAGCGCCCTGTTAAAACCCCTTTTTATGATATTGCCCCCGGGGCACTGTTTCCGCTTTTCTTCCTGAAGGTAATCCAGGATCCCCAGGCTGCCGATATACCCTGCCCTCTCCGGGGGCAGATTCTCGAACACCCTTACGATACATGTCCCGGATGTGACCGGAAAGGCGAATGATTTCCCCAATGACTCGGCCAGATTATCAATAAAGGCCCCTTCACCGATCACCACGGCCTTACGGACTTTCTCCCATCCCGGCAATGAAACGATCCGGGGGATCAGCTTGGCCAGACCGGCCGTATCAATACTGCCGTCTTCCGACAGGATATCATCCATTCCTGCTGAAAAGACCTTGCAGTTACTCAGTGTTCCGCGCTGAAAAACCATGACTTCCGTCAGATCCCCGCATATGTCCAGCAGGGCGGCACCGGTCTCTTTGTCTTTCTCGGACAAGACCCTGTATGCGGACGCAAGACCCGCACATACAAACCCCGCGGGAATGAATCCCGCATGGGAAATACACTTCGACATATTGTGCAATGCCGATGAATTAACTGTGAGAATATTCACGTTAACCCCCAGCTTCACCCCTTCCAGGTTCAGCGGGTTCTTTATCTCCTTTTCCCCGTCCAGGGAAAATCCGCGTACGATTCTGTGCAATGGCTCTCTGTCAAGCGTCATTTTTACGGCCGAACCGATCTGCACACACTTTTTTATGTCTCCCGCGGAAACCTCCCTCCCGTATTTAGAAAGCAGTAACACCCCGAAAGAAGAGGTGACGCTTATTGAAGTGGAGCTTATTCCCGCATATACATCCTGGATTCTCTTGCCTGTCCTATCCTGCAATTTGTTCAAGACTTCGGCGATGGAGCTGGTAGCCATGGCAGCATCCGTAACCATCCCTTTATGCAGCCCCCCTGCCCCGGCACGGCAAAAACCCTCCAATGTATAATTTCCTTTGTTGTTCCACCGCGCAGCAATGGCTGTAATACCGTGACATCCCGCATCCAGAGCGGCAAAATACCGGCTCATCCGACTCCTTCCTTTGTCACTTTAAAGAAATAACCGCGTCCTCGAACCTGAGGTCTATATAATTTATGTCTTCCGTCTTTATATCAGGATCCTCCAATATTTCTTTGAGGATATTGATCTTCCCGGGGAAATCACCCCCGCCCATCTTGACCGTTACACCGCAAATACCCAGCAGGATGTTGTTCCGGTCCGAAATATCGATGTATTCTATATCCTTTTTGTTTTCATGCATCCTTTTGGATATTCCTGCAACCAGCGCCAGTGCCCTGGCCACACTCCTGTCCCTTATTCTCCCCCCCTTTGAGGGCATGTTAAGAAAAAAACTGATCCCCTTTATCTTCACCAGGCTCCCCGTGCTCTTTCCGATACTAAGGACCACTCCTTCCCTGTCTATCGCAATACCTCCGCCGGCATCGATCACGGCCACAGGCTTCCTGCGGATAATATCGATCTCCATCCTGTCGGGCAGGTTCCTTCTCACTTCGGCTTTTTCTATCTCCGGAAACTCGTTTTTAATGAACCGTTGTGCCTGCCTCAGATCAACGGTAAATATGTTCCGCCCCACATAGATCTTCTTCAGTTTTTTCTCTCCCTCCCGGAAGGCATAACCCCTGTCCCTGTTGATAACGAGGCCTTTTATCGTAAAAAGCGGGCTGTTAAGAAAAAAACAGCGGAAACTGAAAACAAGAGCCGCGGATACGACCGCACAAACAAGAAAAATCAGGGCCAGCTTGACTGAAAATGCCTTTCCGGACAGAAATGCGGCCACACGCTTTCTCTTTCTCGAAGTTCTCCTTCTTGCCACTATATCTCCTTTTTTCTTGTCGTTCGTGACTCGTGGCTCGTATACGAACCACGAGCCACGGACCGCGGGTCACGATTCAGTGAACGCGCCGTAAAGCATTTTAACACATAATTGCGAAAAATCCATACCGGAAGCCTTTGCGGCCATGGGGAGCAGGCTTCTTTCGGTAAGACCTGGGATTGTGTTGACCTCAAGAACAAAGATCTCCCCTTTATCCGATAACCTCATATCCACCCTTGAAACCCCCCGGCATCCAAGGGCCGCATGCGCCTTCAGGCCCGCTTCCTGCGCACGCCGGTACTCCACTTCATTCAGCCCTGCGGGCACGACATATTCGGTATCATCCGACTGGTATTTGGCGCCATAATCATATATGCCGTCTGCGGTAACGATCTCTACGACAGGCAATGGCGCGCCGTCAAGCACTCCAACCGTTATCTCCCTGCCAGGGACAAATTCTTCCATGATGATCTCTTCGCCGAATTCAGCCGCTTTATCCACCGCGGTCCGGATACGGTCCTTTGAAAGGACGATGGAAAGCCCGAGACTTGACCCTTCATATCTGGGTTTGGCCACGCAGGGGACCCGGATATCCGAACACGAAATATCTTCTCCCGCACGCACGAGCCTGTACCCGGGGATACGTATCCCCTCATCCCTGAATCTCTTCTTGGAGGCCAGTTTATCAAGAGCCTGAGCCGATGACTCCGGATCAGAACCCGTATAATAAATGTTCTTTTCTTCCAGTATTTTCTGAACGGTCCCGTCCTCTCCAAACCTGCCGTGCAGGGCAATGAAAGCCGCGTCGATACCGCTCCGGTCTATCTGGAAAGAAAAGTCATGCTCTTTCACATCGATGAACACCACGTTCAGGCCTGTCTCCTGAAACGCCCTGAAGACGGCCTCTCCGCTTTTAAGGCTTATCTCTCTTTCACTGGAACTGCCGCCCGCAAGCACGCCTATCTTATAATTTTTCAGCAAACCAGGTTTTTCATTCATAAGATCTCGATCTCCGGCTGCAGTTCAACGGAAAATGCCTCCGATACCTTCCTCCGCGCATCATCCATAAGACCGGCCACATCCGCCGAAGCGGCTCCGCCGGTATTCACGATGAAATTGGCATGTTTCTCCGAGATCTTCGCGCCCCCGCGACAATGCCCCTTCATGCCGGCCCTGTCTATTAACTCCCCGCTGGTATATTCACCCTGACCGGGATTTTTAAAAACACATCCCAGGGTCCTTTTGTCAAGAGGCTGCCTTTCCATTTTTTCGGCGAAATAACCCCTGAGTTTCTTCTTCAGATCCGCCGCCGGTACCTCATTAAGACGAAAAACCGCCTGCAGTATAGTCTCCCTCTTATCAAAGGAAGAAAAGCGGTATCCGAACCCAATATCCTTTTTCCCGACCCATTGCGCTCTTCCCGCGGCATCAAGAACGAGAACCCTGGACAGACATTCGCTGATCGCGGTCCGGTATGCGGCATTTGTGACCAGGGCACCGCCGACAGTCGCGGGAATACCCGCCAGTCCTTCCAGCCCCGCCAGACCGCATGCGCAACAATCAGATATAAAACCGCCCATATCCGCGCCGGCACCGGCTGTCACAGTATTTCCTTCGATCCTGACCTCCCTGAAAGCGCCGGCTGACAGGCTGATGACAACAGCGTCCAGTCCTTTATCCGGGAACAGCACATTGCTGCCCGCGCCAATGACAACCGTTCTTATACCAGAATCGTCAAGGATCTTTTTTGCCTCTCTCAATTCCTCCATCGATGCCGGCATATACCAGGCGGACGCGTTCCCTCCGATCGATATAGTGCTGTGCCCGCAAAGTGGATGATCAAAGACAATCCTGCCGCCGTGCTTTTCGCATAACCCGCGCAGATCATCCCGGACTTTCCTATTCAACATGGAACTTTCCGCCCTTCCCCTTCAGCGCACCAGTTTAACTGAAAAAAGACGCTGACGCCTAGCCCGGCTGTTTGGCCTATTCCTACCAGGAACGTCCGATTCCCTCCAGCGGGGGATCGGACTCAAAAAGGGCCCCGAAAATCCGCCTTCGGCGGATACCAAGCTTTCGGGCCCCTTTAATGTCCTGTACGGAATAAGCCAAACAGCCTGACCAGATAGCAGTTTCCCTTCTTCTGCAATATATAGTAACACTTTGTTCAGCAAAAATTAAGAAATATTCATTTGAATCATCGTATCGAGTGGCTGTTTTGAAGCGTTCTGTACAGGGCATAGGCTGCCCGAGCGGGCTCAGGTTCTGCGAAGGCCAAAGGCCTGAGGGAGAGCGAGGGCAGCCTTTGAGCTCGATTTTCTCGCTGGGAAAATCGAGCGGCCCTGGTAAGAATGCTTCAAAACAGCCACTCGCCGGTTGCGTCACATTTCTTGGTAAAACTGTTACTAACTTTTCCCTTTTACCTCGGCCCCTATCATCTCAATGAGAGGACCGGATATCTCCCTGATATCCCCGGCGCCAAGCACCAGGATTATATCGTCCTTTCCGAGAATACCGGAAACAAATCCCGGGATGTCTTTCTTCCCAATGAGACTGAGTTTCTCAAAGCGGCTCTTGTCCATTGCCTCATAAATATCCCTTACCCCGACCCCCCCGTCCGCGGTTTCGTCAGCGGAATATATATCCGTCAATATAAGAACGTCTGAACCGTAAAAACAATCGGAAAATTCACGCATCAGATCGCGCGTCCTGCTGTAGCGATGCGGCTGGAAAATAGTAACGACCCTGCCTCCCGAGTAATTTCTGGCCGCTGTGATCACGGAACGCAGCTCTGTCGGGTGATGGGCATAATCCTCTATCACCTCGATATTGCCTATCCTGCCGATCGATTCAAATCTCCTCTTAACCCCGCGGAATAAACCGACAGCCGCGGCAATCCCCTTAAATTCGAACCCTGTTTCCATGCATACGGCTATCGCTCCTAGAATGTTCATCAGATTATACCGCCCTATGAGAGGACTTGAGACCCTTCCATAATTCCTGCCGCGCAAAACCAGATCGAATTCTATCGACCGGGCGCAGGTGTGATCCCGGCATGTCATGTCAAAATCGCCGTTGATGCCAAAACTGACCTTTCTGGCTGCGGTCGCGCCGGCAAGACGTCTGAGCGTGGGGTCTTCTCCGTTGAAAACAAAAAGTCCTTCAGGGGAAATTCTGCCGGTGAACTCCCTGTAAGCCGCTATCAGATTTTCCAGAGAGCCGTAGTTTTCCATATGCTCTCTTTCTATGTTCGTCACCACGGCGCATGTCGCGCCGATATTCCGGAAGTACCCGTCGCTCTCGTCAACCTCCGCAACGATCATATCCCCACGGCCGAACTTCGCGTTGCCGCTGAAATACCCCATTTCCCCGCCTACAACAACCGTGGGGTCTTTCCCGCAATACTCCGCCATATGCGCCACAAGCGCGCTTGTGGTCGTCTTGCCGTGAGTCCCGGTAACCGCTATGGAAAAAGGAACCTCCTCCATGACCTTCCTGAGCATCTCTCCTCTCGGGATAAGAGGCGCGCCCAATTCCCTTGCCTTTCTTATTTCGGGATTGTCGTCCCTGATGCATGCGGACCATACCACAAGATCCACGTCATCCGGAACATTGTCCGCGCTGTGACCCTTATGTATCGTGGCCCCTCTCGAGCATAACCGGTCCGTCAGATTGTTCGGCCTTAGATCCGATCCTGTCACGATATTGCCCTTTGCCAGACGTATATCAGCCAGGGCGCTCATGCCTATTCCGCCGATCCCTATAAAGTGTATCTTCATAATCGTCGCCCGGGGCCCTATTTTGTTTTCTTCCTCCCCAATTTCATGACTTCTTCCGCCAGGATCCTCCCTGCCGCCGGCATACCCAGCTTTCCGGCAGAATGTGAAATGCGCCCGCGGCGCTGTTCGTCCATCAATATCCCCAGGATCTCCCCGGCCAGATCATCCTGAGAAAGGCCATCCTCTTCTTTGTAAACAGCGGCGCCGGCCCTGGAAAAATACATCGCGTTGAACCTCTGATTGTTCTCAGGGTTCGGATAGGGGATCAGGATCATCGCCTTCGCGTATAAGGCGAGCTCGAATATGGCAGCGGCTCCGGCCCTGCTGATAGCCAGGTCACTGGCGGCATATGCGTCACCTATCCTTTCCAGAAAAGAGAACACCCTGCCGGGGATCCTGTTCTTTTCGTAGAATCGTTTTACATCCTCATAGTCTTTCTTTCCGGTAAGATGTATGAACTGTATGGCATCACCCTTTGCCTCTTTTATATGACACGCGGCTCCGGAAGCGGTCCTGTTCAGGAATGAGGCCCCCTGGCTGCCTCCCATTATAAGGACCGTCAATTTCTCCGGGGACAATCCGAGATTTCCGGCTGACTTTATCCTGTCGTTGGACAACATGCCGAGCCGTAAGGGGTTCCCTGAATAGACCACCTTTGCCGCGGCCCGCGTGAAATATCTGGTAGAATCCTTAAAACTTACAGCCACGCGATCGGCAACACGACTTAATATACGGTTTGCCCGGCCAGGCACAAGGTTCTGTTCATGTATGAGAACGGGAATTCCGAACATTCTGGCCACTCCGACGATGGTCCCGGAAGAGTACCCGCCGAAACCCACTACGACATGGGGCCGTAACCTCGCTATAAGGTACAGCGACGCTGCCGTATCCAGAAAAAGTTTTGACACAAAGACCGCGCTCCGGATCGGGCTGAAACCCAGCGGCATGGGGTTCACTGAAAGAAAAAAACAGGTGTGCCTCCTGTTTTTCAGGATATTCCTGTCCAGCCGTCTTTTACTTGAAACGAAAAAAATATCCTTAACCCCGGCTTTCTCGAGCTCCGAAGCCAGGGCCACCGAAGGGAATATATGCCCTCCGCTGCCTCCCGCCGCCAGAATGACCCTCATTACTGTTCCACCCCCCTCGCCATATTAAAAAGAAGGCCCATCGCCGCAAGATGGCATACAAGAGAACTGCCGCCGTAACTGATAAATGATAACGGGAGCCCCTTGGTGGGCAGCATCCCTACTGATACCCCGATGTTCACAATGACATCAAAAGCGATCATCGCGCTTATCCCCAGGACTACGCGCGAGGCGAACCGGTCCCTGAGTTTAAGAGAGATCTTCAGAGAGAACCATATCATGACCGCGAACAGTATAAGCACGGACGCAGCGCCCAGAAACCCCAGCTCTTCGCCTATTATGGAAAATATGAAATCCGTGTGCGACTCCGGAAGATAGAACAGTTTCTGCTTTGACTCCCCCAGCCCGACCCCGAAAAAACCGCCGGACCCCAGCGCTATAAACGACTGGATAAGCTGGAACCCGGCGCCTCTGGCATCCTGCCAGGGATTGAAAAACGTCAATACGCGTCTGATCCGGTAAGGTTCACAGATTACCGCCAGGGCCAGCACGGGCAGCATCCCTGTCGTGACAAACGCCAGATGTCTTAAACGGGTCCCGGCTACGAACAGCATGACAAATCCTATGAACAATATGGAGACAAAGGCCCCCATGTCCGGCTCCATAAGAACCAGTCCCCCGGCAAGACCGATAATGAACAGAGGCGGGAGAAAACCGTATCTGAGGTTCTGTATTACATGCCTCTTTCTTGAAGTCCAATCGGCAAGATAGACTATTAACGCGAGTTTTGCCATCTCCGACGGTTGGATTCCGAACCCGGAAAAACGCATCCATCTGCGCGCCCCTCCGGCCGCTTTCCCTATCCCGGGGACAAGCACGGCAGCCAGGAGTATAATGAAAAAAAACATGAGCGACCTGGCGCTGCCGGCTATCCTTCCAGCGGGGGCTGCCATACATAATACCGCAGCGATCAGCCCCAGCGCTAAATACAACAGGTGCCGTTTCACAAAGTACATGCTGTCATTGTATTTTGCGTATGCATGGACAGCGCTTGCGGAATAGATCATGACTATACCGATCATTATAATCATAAATACCGCAAGTAAAACTATTTTCGCGTCCTTGTTCATATAAGATCGTGTCTTTCTGCACCCCGGTTCCACCCCGGGGGTGTCCACCCCCGGGGTGGAACCGGGATCCTTGACCCAGTCCCGGGGTCTAGCCTTTCAATTTTCTGACTTCGCTCTGAAATACCTCTCCACGTTCCTTATAACCGGAAAACATATCGAAACTGGAACACATCGGAGACAGCATGACAGCTTCGCCTTCCTCAGCCGAGGCAGAGGCCATGTTTACGGCTTCCGCCATACTTTCAGCCGCGAGTACCGGGACTGCGTGTGAAAAAACGCCCTTGATCCCCTCACGGGACTCTCCGATAAGCACCAGGATTTTCACCTTTTCCTTCACCAGCGGCAGGACAGAAAGATAATCTCCTCCCTTGTCCCTGCCGCCCGCGATAAGGACCACTCTTTTGTTGATTGACTCAAGAGCCCGCCGGGTCGCGTCTATATTCGTAGCTTTTGAATCGTCAATAAATTCCACGCCGTCAAAATCGCCTATTCTCTCGAACCGGTGATCCAGCCCCCTGAAATTCCTTATCCCTTCACGGATAAGGCGGTTATTCACCCCCATTATCCTGGAAACAAGAGCGGCACACGCAATGTTATCCAGATTGTGCGCCCCTTTAAGAGGTATCTCCCCGCTCCTCACGATAATATCCTTCTTTCCGAAAAGGTCCACGCTTACGCCGTCCCTTCCAGCGGCTGCTTCCGCTGTTTCCGCGCCAAAAAAAAGAAGCCGGCTCTTTATCCGTTCTATCAGCGCCCTGCCGGAGTCGCCTGAACCTGAAAAGGCGGCTCCGGCAAGATCCGAATGGAGAACCGCCCAGTCATCACCGGACTGATTCCTGAAAATCTTGAACTTCTCAGCCCTGTAATTATCGTAATTGGCGTGCCTTTCGTAATGATCTTCCGAAATGTTGAGCAGAGCGGCGATGTGCGGCCTGAAATCTTTTATGGTCTCGAGCTGAAAAGAGCTTACTTCCACTACCGCGACACTTTCCCCCGTAAGAAAATCGACTTCCCCGCTTAAAGGATTGCCGATGTTGCCGCATAGCGCCGTATGTCTGCCTGAGAGGGAAAGTATCCTGCCGATAAGCTCTGTCGTGGTGCTTTTGCCGTTGGTCCCGGTTATAGCGATAATCGGCGCCCGGCAGAACAGAAAACCCAGTTCTAACTCCCCGATCACAGGTATGCCCCTGTTCCCGGCAACTGCTAACGGCAGTGACCCATTATCGATGCCCGGGCTGGTAACGACAAGCGCGGCGTCCCCGCAGAATCCTTCAGTATGCCCGCCCAGTTCAAACTCCACGGAATATTGACAGAGCTCTTCCAGGCGCTCGCGGATCTCGATTGTATCGGAACTTTCAGTGATCTTGACCGCGGCGCCCCTCCGGCCGAGCAGCTCCGCTGCCGCATACCCGCTTACCCCCAATCCGACCACCAGTACTTTTTTCCCTCTTACATCAAACATTCAGTTGACCCTTCTGTACCAGTTTAGCTGAGAGAAGACGCTGAAGCTGCATCTCTAAAGCCCTCCTCCGCAGGCTAAACTATTACACCTTTCTTATCTGAACAGTCGTATTAAAGCTGTTTGGACTGTTTTGAGCAGGGCGTTGGATGTCCGAGCGGGCACGGTTCCCGAAGGCCAAAGGCCTGAGGGAGAGCGAGGACATCCTCCGAGGCCAATTTCCACGCCGGGGAAATTGGCCGTCCCGGCGAAAAATAGTCCAAACAGCTTCTCATCGAACCTTGAGCGTCGCCATGCTCAAAAGCGCAAGAATGGCCGCGATGATCCAGAAACGCACGATTATCTTGGACTCGGCCCATCCTTTCATCTGAAAATGATGATGGATCGGCGCCATGGAAAAAAGACGCTTTTTTGTCAGCCTGAAACACAATACCTGCAGGATAACCGACATGGACTCCGCAACCAGCACGCCTCCTACGACAAGCAGAAGAATCTCCTTTTTGATCAGGATGCTTACGATCGCGATCGAGCCCCCTAGAGAAAGCGATCCGGTATCCCCCATAAAGATGGTCGCCGGATAGCTGTTGAACCACAGGAACCCGAGTCCGGCCCCTGCCAGTGCCGCGCAGAAAACCGCCAATTCGCCGGAACCCGGCAGATAAAAGACCTGTAGATACCTGCTGATATCCGCGTGCCCCGTGATGTAACTGATGACCCCGTATGTAAGGGCGATAAAGACCACACAGCCGATCGCCAGGCCGTCAAGACCATCCGTAAGGTTCACGGCGTTAGAAGTGCCGACGATCACCAGCAGTATAAAAAGTATATAAAACGCCCCGAGGTTGGCTACAGCGTTCTTGGCAAACGGCAGATACAGATCTGACCCAATGGCTTTATTATTTATGACAAAAAGCCCTACGATCAGGGCAAGCACGACCTGGCCGGTCAACTTGGCTGCCGCCCCTGCTCCCCGGGGGCTTTTATTCCGAAGTTTGATAGAATCGTCTATGAACCCCATAACGCCGAGCCATACCATGCCGGCAAGCGCCAGCAGGATAAAGTCGTTATCCATACGGCACCATAGCAGCGAGGCAGTGAGAACAGCGGTAATGATCAGAAGACCGCCCATCGTTGGCGTGCCTTCCTTATGTCTGTGAAGGTCGTACAGCCCCTTTACGTGCTCTTTCCGGACATACTGCCCGACATTGAACTTTCTGAGCCACTTTATGATAACCGGACCGAACATGACGCATATTACGAAGGCGGTAACCGCGGCCATACTGGCGCGAAACGTTATGTATCTAAAAACATTGAACCCGAACCAGAATTCTTTCAAAGGGTACAGGATATGGTAAAACACTTGAGTACTTCCTCCATCTTTGCTTTGCGTGAACCTTTCAACAACACTACCGCTTCAGGGCCCGCCATCCGCCGGATCATCTCCGCGGCATCTTCATGACTTTCCGCGCATAAAGCGCTGTCTTTTTTCATACCTGACGCAAGCGCGCCGCGCACGATATCCCTGGCCCTGCCGCCTAATGCTACAAGAAAATCAATGCCTTTTCCGGCTATACTTTTTCCGACCATCCGGTGAAATTCATCGCTCCGGGCGCCCAGCTCCAGCATATCGCCGGCTACCACGCCCTTCTTACGCCCAGCGGCGCTGTCCTGCAGAACCTCAAGCGCGCACTCGAAGGAATCAGGATTGGCGTTGTATGAATCATTGAGAAATAAAAGACCGTTTATTCTGGTCCTTTGAAGACGCATCTCCGGCAAAGAGACACCATCCAGGGCTTCCTGTATCCGGCCGCTGCGCATCCCGAGATGCCCGGCCGCGACCACCGCAGCCACCGCATTGTAAACATTGTGCCTGCCTTCCAGCGGAAGATGGAACCTGTCCCCGTTGAGAAAAAAGTCATATCCTTCCTCCCCTTTACAAAGGCCGGTGATCAGGAAATCAGATCCGGGAGACATCCCGTAAAGCTTCTTCATAACGCCGCGCTCCGCGGCCTTTGCCAGCAAACGATCGTCCCCGTTCAAAAGCGCTACCCCCGTATCCGGCAGGAAATCCAGGAGAGTCATTTTTTCGGCAAAAACGGCTTCTCTGTCAACAAAGGCTTCAAGGTGCGCGTCCCCGATATTGGTAATGATCGCCATGTGCGGCCCGGCTATCTCCGCAAGTTCCGATATCTCTCCGGGATGATTCGTTCCCAGCTCCAGGACCGCGACGTCGTAAGACGGATCCAGGTCGAATAACGTCAGGCTCAGGCCGATAAGATTGTTGTATGACTTCCTGCTCTTCAGGACCCTGTATTTAGAGGAAAGCATATAGGACAGAATGTCCTTCACCGTAGTTTTGCCGTTGGTCCCTGTTATGCAAACGACCGGAATATCGGTTCCCCTCCTTATCTCCGCCGCTATCAAGCCCATGGCCTTACGGATATCCTCCACAACAATGACGTGATCAGCTTTCTTCCCCAAGGCCGTCTTCCATGGGTGTTCGATGATCAGGCCCGACGCGCCTTTTTTCACGGCTTCGTCAACGAAATCATGCCCGTTAAAGTTCTCGCCCTTTACGGCGATAAAAAACTGACCCGGCCGTATTGTGCGAGAATCCATGGAAAAACCGCCGGCAGACGTGTCCGGTTCTTTTGATAAGAGCCTGCCGCCGGTCACCTGTGCTATTCTGCCTACACTAATCATTTTATATGGGGGTCAACACTTAATAGCCGAGTCCCTTAAGGATATCCCCGGCAATTTCTTTATCGTCAAAATGCACTGTTGTCTCGCCTATGATCTGGCAATCCTCGTGTCCCTTTCCGGCTATGATCACTATATCGCCTTCGACTGCTGCTTCCAGGGATTCCCGGATAGCCTCCTGTCTCTGCTCTATTATACTATAATTATTTTTGTTAGACACTCCCTTTTCGATCTGCCGCAGGATCTCTCCCGGATCTTCCGTTCTGGGATTATCGCTTGTAAGTATAACGCGGTCACAGATCGCCGTTGCGATCCCACCCATAACAGGTCTTTTTGTCCTGTCACGATCCCCTCCGCATCCAAACACACAGATGAGCTTTCCCGCCGCCAGAGAGCGCAGGCATCGCAAGACAGCCTCCAGGGCGTTCGGCGTATGCGCGTAATCCACGAAAACCCTGAAAGGCGCGCTGGTACGCACGGAATCTAAACGGCCGGGGACAGGCGGCGCCTTCTCCACCCCTTCCTTTATCTCCTCTAACCCTAATCCACTGTTCAAAAGAGCTGCTGTGGCGGCTAATATGTTGCGGATGTTATGTTCCCCGATAAGCCCGGTGCGTATACGCCTGGACCCGAGCCTTCCGGCGATCAGATCGAATTCGGTCGCCTCAGCCGATAACCGGACTCCTCCGGCGCTGACATCGGCCCCCTTTCTCATGCCGAATGTTACAAGCCGGGGGAAATCCATAGTCTCCCTGAGACCGATCACCATGGGGTCATCCAGGTTCAACACAGCCGTGCCGTCCGGTTTTAAGTTCCTGAATATCCTGGATTTATCCCTTAAATAGGTCGCCATGTCCCCGTGGTAATCCAGATGTTCCGGTGTTATATTGGTAAACACCGCGCTGTCCAGTCCTATTCCCCAGACCCTTTGCTGGTCAAGCGCATGACTCGATATCTCGATAACCGCCGCGTGTCTACCTGCGGCGATCATCTCTGACAAAAGCCGGTTCAGCGTTATCAGATCCGGCGTGGTCATGGATGAGCGGATAAGGATATCCCCTGAGGTCTTTGTAAAGACCGTACTTACCAGTCCGCTGGCCCTTCCGGCATTGTTCAAAACGCTGTCTATCAAAAATACCGTAGTCGTCTTCCCGTTCGTCCCCGTAACGCCGTAAACCGAAAGAGAACTTGACGGATCCTTAAAGATATCTCTGGCGATATGCCCAAGGGCCACGCGGGGATCCTCGACGATCATGATCCTTCCGCGGCCCTCCCCGGATAATCCGGGTGGTTCATGTCCGCATAATACGCGCGACGCGCCTTTTTCAAGGACTTCGCGGATATAGTCATGCCCGTCATGAACAGTCCCTTTTATCGCTACAAAGACATCGCCGGCTTCCACTTCCCGGGAATCCGTCTTGATGTTCTTTTCGCTGAACGACTGCGTTTTAAGCAGCGTATCCACTGAATTATCCATATTTTCGTACCTATGCCAGCGTCAATCCGTTCCAGAGCCCGTGTTGATCCCTGCGCCACCGGAGTCCATATACTGCAATGTGCGCTCCGCTATTCTTTTAAAGACCGGCCCGGCAACGCTTCCGCCGAAATAGACAGGGTGAGGATCACGGGCGGCCACAACGATACTGACAGCAGGAGACTCCAGCGGAGCGAACCCTATGAACGTGGAATTATACTTATCGGGATAATATCCGCCCTCCGGGTCGACCATCTGGGCTGTCCCCGTCTTCCCGCACATGGCATAGAGTTTTGATGCGGCATACCTGCCGGTACCGTCAGTCACCGCATACCGCAAGGCATCCTTCATCTTCTCACAGGTCCTTTCACTTAAAACTTTCCGTTTTGGCACCGGTTTATTCTTTTTATATACCCCGCCTTTCCAGGTCATTATCCGATCCACAATATACGGCTTCATCAGATATCCGCCGTTCGCGATAACGCTCACGGCGCATGCCAGCTGAACCGAGGTAACCGCTATGCCCTGGCCTATCGGTATGGTGGTTATATCGCTGCGGGACCATGCCGCGGGAGGTCTGCTTATGCCGCTTACCTCCCCGGGCAGATCAATGCCTGTCTTTTCTCCAAAACCGAACCTTCTAATGTACTCATAGAGCTTCCTCCCCCCGAGCGCCCTCGCCACTTTAACCGTCCCGATATTACTGGACTTTGCTATTATCTCGCGGAAAGAGAGTTCCCCGTAGCCGTGGTAATCATTCAATATCCGCCCTTCCACCCTATATTTCCCGTTTTCACAGTACAACCGATCATCGAGATCGGCCACTCCCTCTTCCAGGGCCGCGCTTCCGGTAATTATCTTGAAAACGCTGCCCGGCTCATAAACGCTGGATATGGCGGTGTTCTTCATATGTTTCCGCGGCGCCTCGGAAAAGGCGTTCAGATCGTAATCCGGATAATTCGCCAGTGCCAGGATCTTCCCGGAAACCGGGTCCATAACCACGACAGAAGCACTGGAGGCGTGGAATTTCCGCGCCATGTTTTCCAGTTCCTCTTCCGCTATGTACTGTATGACACTGTCGATCGTCAGAACGAGGTTATAGCCGTTCTGCGGGGGTATTGATTCCTTCTCGTTGACCAGGACGGGCCTTCTCTTCGCGTCCCTTACCAGGTGCCTCCATCCCGGCCTGCCGCCGAGCTTCTCATTATACAGCATTTCAAGTCCTTCGAGACCTCTGTTATCAATCCCGGCAAAACCGATAATATGCGCTGCCATATTATCGTTCGGATAGCGCCGTTTAGTCTCGTCCACAAAATATATACCGGGCGGCCTCAATTCTTTTATTTTATCTGCCGTTCCGCTGTCAACTTTGCGCTCCAGCCATACAAAACCCTTGTCCCTGCCAAGCTTTTCCAAAAGGGCCGGCCGGCCGGTATGAAGGATGCTCGAAAGCATATCTGCCGTACGCTCTTTATCCTTGACCTCTCCGGGATTACAATAAATGCTCGGAGCGTCCAGATTCAGGGCCAGCGGTTCCATATACCTGTCAAATATAGCCCCTCTGTGCGGCTCTACCTTAAGCACGCTGTTATGTTGTTCGGAGGCCATGGCCGAAAACCTGTCGAAACTGAGGATCTGAAGATAGAACAGCCTTATGAGCAGAGCCAGGAGAAATGATATCAAAAAGAAAAATAGGAAATATTGGCGTGCCCTGAACATTGTTCCCCGCAACAGTTTGATATCACGATCTTATTCCCGCGGTTTCGCTTCGGCGCTCAAAGTGAAAAGATCAAGGAACTTATCGATAAAACTCTCACTGGCACTGCCATTACCGGAATCACCGAGAGCAAGCTGGCAACTGTCCACTCGTCTGGTTCCATAATTTGCGAATTCAATCTCCTCGCCGTTCAGCGAGGCAAGGAGATAGCCGGGAGACTCCAGTCTGGATAGATTATACATTAACTTTGAATTCTGGTCAACGAGGCAGGACAGGTGCCTGCCCGTTTCCTGTAAACCATACGCGGCCTTGACGATCTCGACGCGCTGATGCACGTAACCGGTCGCTGCTACCGTTACGATGATCCCCGTGACAATAAATTTATCTAACCTCATATCACTCTTTCCGCCACGCGCAGTTTCGCGCTTCTTGCTCGGGGATTACCCCGGACCTCTTCCCTCCCGGGCGTGACCGGCTTCCTGGTAACGAGTGTGACCTCGCCTCTTTTTGCCATTCCGCGGAAGATATTTTTGACGATCCTGTCTTCAAGAGAATGGAACGATATAACACACATCCTGGCTCCCGGGCGCAGATAAAAAACCGTCTTGTCTGCCGCCTCTTCCAGGGCGGCAAGCTCATCGTTCACGTAAATCCTTAATGCCTGAAACGCCCGGCAGGCTGGATGAAGCCGTTGCTTCCGGTATTTTCCGCCCGCCGCCTTGAGAATGATATCCGCCAGTTCACCGGTAGTCTTGATCCGCTTTTTCCGCCGCGCCGCCAGGATCGCCCCCGCAACAAGCCTGGCATGCTTCTCTTCTCCGTATCTTTTTATAATATCCGCGAGCTCTTCTTTCCCTGACCTGTTCACAACATCCGCGGCTGACAGCTTCTGGCTGACATTGAACCGCATATCCAGCGGCCCATCTTTCAAAAAACTGAATCCCCTTCGCCCGTCATCCACCTGAAAAGAGGACATCCCCAAGTCGAATATCGCGCCGTTGATACCCTCTATCCCGGCCCTTTTCAGGACCCTGTCGACATTCCGGAAATCATCGTTTATGAATATCACCTCATCCTTAAAATTCTCAAGCCGCTGTCTGCCTCTCTCGACGGCTTCCGGGTCCCTGTCAAGGGCTATAAGCCTGCCCCCGGGAACTATTTTCTTGAGGATCTCGACCGCGTGCCCTCCGCCGCCTAAGGTCGCGTCAAGGATAACATCGCCGGGGACAGGATCAAGGTAATCTATGACTTCCCGCAAAAGAACCGGAAAATGCAAAAAAAATCCTTTCATTTTAAATGAACATATGACTTGCGCGACTAAAAGCAGCTTAAGTCCTCGTGCGGATTCAGATCCCACTCCGCTGGAAAATCTTGCGCATGGCAACGGCCTGTCTTTTATAGAACCTGTCATAGTCCTTCACAAGGTTTTGCCTGCCCGCGCGCCTGTTGTTATCGCCGCTGCTTCTATCAGCCGCCGGCCGTTTCCTTCCGTAAATCGAGCCGCCTATTTCACATGCCTGCAGATATCTCTTCATCGTCCCTCCGCCAAAATGCCTCAAGGGCGCACCCAGGAAAGGTCCGGCAGCGCGCCTAGACGTGCTTACACATCGCTATTCATCCTTATATGCTTCTTTTCTCCCAATTCGGAGGAAGAAACAGCATACTCCTTGACACCCAGATGCGAGATCCCTGAAGGCAGCGCCCTCGCCCTCTTGATCCTTTCCAGCATGTTATTGCAATCGACGAATTCCAGCTGTTTCTTATGAAACTTGATCGCATATCGTCTGTACATTTCAGCCCTCCTTTAAAATTCTATCAGCCGTTCGGCGATCTCCTCATAATTCTGTTTTGAAGATTTGTAAAAATCCCCCCATTTATCCCTGTCCCATATTTCGATACGGTTAGAAACGCCGATTATCATTATGTTTTTCGACAGCTTCGCGTATTCCCGTAAATAGTCGGGTATCAATACCCTCCACTGTTTGTCGGGAACAACCGGCACAGCGCCGGAGAAGAACAAACGCTTGAATTTCCTTACCTCCCTTTTTGTAAAGGGCATGCTTTTAAAGCTGTTTTCCTGCGCTTTCCACTCGCTCTCAGCGAACATGAAGAGACATTCATCCAGGCCGCGGGTAAGGTAAAATTTCTCGATACACATTTCCGTTATCGAATCGCGGAACCGTGACGGGATGATCAGGCGATTTTTTTTGTCCAGCGCATGTAAATATTCTCCGTAAAACAAACCACTTCCCTCCACTTTAATCCACACATATCAAAGGAGTATACACAACAATCAATTGTTTGTCAATAGGATTTTAGAACATTTTAAATTTTTTTAAAAAGTTCCTATCAACTCTGCCACACGTGTTTTGTATTAACTTAAATCAGAAAAGATATTGGGGGGGGGAGGGTCACATTCTGGAAAGCTTTCCTTGTATTTCCCTTTCAAGGCTCTTTTTCTCTTTCAGCTGTTTCCTGATCTTCTCTCGGCCTTTTTTCACGGACCTCAGTACTTCTTTCTCAGCCTCTAATCTCCTCTTTTCCTCTTTTTGCTTCTTATCTTCAGCGGCTTTCTTGTCCCTGAGCCTGCGTTCCTTTTCTTTCTGCTCGGCCTCACGTAGCTTCTCTATCCGGCAGGGGATCCTGTTCTCTAAATAGTCCCTCGCTTTTTGATGGGTTGGATCCAGCTCCAGTATCTGGGTTAAAAGCGATTTCGCATCATCGAACCGGTCCCGGTTATATAAAGAAGTTGCCTCTTTATAAATGGAATTGACCTTGTCTTTACGGGCCTGTTCCGCTTCCTGCTGTTCCTTTAGCCTTCTCCATCGCTCCAGTTCCCGTTTCTCTTTCTCTTTCCGGATATCTTCAGGAATGCGTCGGAGATAATCGCCGGCCCTGAAATAATGCGGGACAACCTGAGTCGCCTGTTCAAACTTTACCTGAGCCTGCTCGTAATCCCCGGAGTTATAGAGAGAAACTGCCTGGTCGTAAAATACCTTTGCCTGCTCATTAAGCCGGCGTTCTTTCTCCTTTTGTTCAGCCTCAAGTCTCCTTTGTCTTTCCTGTTCTTCTTTCTTACGGGCGACATCTTCTTCTTTCGCTCTTTTTTCAGCTGTTTTGATATACCCTTTCATTTCAGGGTCCCTGCTGATCTCTAACGCTCTTTGCCACTGTTTATCCGCCTCTTTCAGCTTCCCCTTTTTATAAAGGGCGTTCCCTTTCTCAAAATGTCCCAATACCCTGGATTCTTTTTCTTCATTGCGCGTTCTGATCTCTCCCTCTTTTATCTCGCTATCTACTCTCCTGACATTCTCTTCCATCTGTTCTAACAATCGTTTGAGGTTATAGGTATAACCTCTTATCCCGGGCGTTTGCCGGGCTTGAAGCATGCCGGGAGGTTCTTTCTCCTGTGACTCTCCTTGAGCAAAAACAATATTACCCAGCAAAAAAAGCATACCCGCGATTATGATCAAGCGGTTACTCACCTCGCCACCCCCATGATAATAGGCTTTGGCTCTGCCTCTAGAGATCATATTCATACAGTGATGATTATTCCTCCGAAGTATGCAGTGAGTGCGGTGGTAGGGAGATTAAAAGGGCAGACATCAAGTTTGCTTAGGAAAAAGTTTCAGTGGTTGGAAAAAGTT